>Ga0209702_10000225_pt1 | contig 116211 bp, 101 predicted proteins | sample FRY01_FD_187210 | JGI IMG/M metagenome (GOLD analysis project Ga0209702, IMG submission 187210) | Freshwater microbial communities from Lake Fryxell liftoff mats and glacier meltwater in Antarctica - FRY-01 (SPAdes) (version 2) | ecosystem: Environmental > Aquatic > Freshwater > Ice > Glacier...
CTTTTTGATAATGTTTATTTATGATGTTGGAAATGAGTCTCCAATCAATTAAAACGTTCACTTGATCAAAAAATACCTGCTTGATCTTACGTCTTTCAACCATATAATCCGCGAAACCCAATTTCTGCTCTGTTTTCATGCTTAAAGATAGGAAATATAGCCGAAATAAATAGAAAATATGAATCTAAATTATTAACAATCAAGTTGTTAATTAAATGGTGTGCCTTGCAACGGTCTTATTTTTATAGATAATTTGCCTAAATATCATCTAGATTCTACGCTGTACTTATCTATAAATGTGTAATTTCCATATTACTTACAACGCTTCCAAAACTTTTTCCAGTGCAACACCTCTTGAGCCTTTTACTAAAATAAAAGAGTTTTCGATGGGCTGAGAAGTGAGATATGCTTTGAGTGCTTCCACGTTTTGAAAATGCTGTATTTCGCTGGCTTTTTTCGTTTTGGCAAATTCCTCGCCTACCAAAAATTTCTCGTAATTCTTGCTTTCAAGCCAATCCACTATTTCTTGGTGAGCCTCTGCAGTCAAATCACCCAATTCGCGCATGTCTCCTAAAACCACAACTTTTTTGTCGTGCTCTACAGAGTCAAAAGATTCCAAAGCTGCTTTCATGCTGGTGATGTTGGCGTTGTAAGCATCCATAATCACGGTGTTGCGGCCCGTTTCTGTTACTTGGGAACGGTTGTTCGTTGGAGTATAATTTTGCAAGGCCTCGGAAATGGATTCCTCATTCAACCCAAAATGAACACCAATGGCTACTGCCGTTAGGTAATTGATGAGGTTGTATGCTCCAATCATTTTTGATGCAACCTCATGATACGCACCCTTGTTTTTTTTCCATGAGAAATGCAAAAATGGGGTCATTGTATCTGTTTTTCCTTGAACATAGGCGTCATCAGCAGTGCCATACGTAAACGTATTGAAATAATTTCCCAATTGCCTTTTTAAAATCTCATCACTGGAATTGAAAAACAATATACCTTGTGTTGATTTTAAAAAGTCGTACATTTCACTTTTGGTTCGAATTACTCCCTCCAAAGAACCAAACCCTTCGATATGTGCAGCCCCAATGCTGGTGATTAATCCGCAAGTAGGCTCAGCAATATCAACCAATTCCTTGATATCGCCAAGTTTATTTGCTCCCATTTCGATGATGGCGATTTCGTGTGAATCGTTTAATTCTAACAAGGTGAGCGGCACGCCTAAATGGTTATTCAAATTGCCCTCCGTGCAAAGCGTTTTGTATTTCTTCCTTAATACTGCGTTGATCAACTCTTTGGTGGTCGTTTTACCGTTGCTGCCAGTAATTGCAATTAAGGGAATGTTGAACTTTCTTCGGTGAAATCGGGCTAATTCTTGTAGAAAGAATAGCGTGTTGGATACAGCAAAAATAGTTTTGCCGTTCGCTAATTTTTCATTCGAAGTGATGGCAAATTTAGCGCCTGCTGCTATGGCTTGATTCACATAATCGTTACCATCAAAATTGGCGCCCTTCAAAGCCACAAAAAGTGAGTCAGTTTTAATGTTGCGCGTATCTGTACAAACCCCAGTAGAATTATAAAACAAGGCAAACAAAGATTCCATACAAAGAATTTATTCTGCGAAATTAAAAAAACCCACCCGCCTTCCGACAAATGGGTTCAAAAGATATTAAACTTGGTATGTGCTTAAACCGCCACCACCAATCTTTTGGTCGTAACTAAGTTCTGTTATTTTGTCAAAATCAATTTCTGAACCTGAACAATAGCACCGCTGTTTGACATCGCATATATCATGTAAACACCGTCTGATAAATTAGTCAAATCCATTGAGATGGTGCTTCCAGTCATTTCTTGTTGCTCAACCACTTGTCCTGATAGCGAAACCACCTGAATTCTTATGTCCTCTGTGCTGTTGGTTGTCAAGTATACCATACCGTTGCTAGGGTTAGGATATAGATTAATTGAAACATGGTCATAAGCATCTAAAGAAACATTAGATGCAACAATGGTAACACAATAATCTTCAGTTTCTCCTGATTGAAACGACCCACAATTATTTGGCAAAGCCGCTGAACCATAACCTTGATAAGCCATTTGAACACGAATTCTAGATAGACCAGATACAGCATTCATAGGAACTGTCAAATTTGCAGTAAGCGCCCCAACACTCGGCACGCCTTGGTCATAAACCAATTCGTTGCTTTCAAAATCACCATTTTGATTCAAATCCAACCAAATTCTAGAGTGTTCTGGTAATGGTTGACCTGCAAATCCTGGTGTCAATACAAATGCGTAATTCGATCCAGTTAAAAGTGTTGATTGGGTTTCTATTGGTCCTGTATAACCATTGTTATTGCCCGTGTTGAACAAGTCGCCCAAAATCTCAAACGATTGAATCCATTCACTTTGGCGACCCAAGAACCCAGTGATTGTTTCACCGTTTTCAAGTGCAGCAAGTAAATTAGCACCTTGTGCTTGACTAATCATTACAACAGGGATTGTTACACTACCTGATTCGCCGCCCGCTCCCAAGGTTGCAGGAGAAGTAGTTTGATTATTTATGATTATCATGCCTGTTGCACCAGCATTTTGTGCAGCAAATGCTTTTGCAGAGAAATTACAAGTGCCGCGAACAGCAACAGCAATGTTTCCAGAAATAGCAGTACCATTGGTCAAAGCATTACAACCCAATTCCGGATTGGCAGAGCCGTCATTTACCAAAACTAAATTGCCATACGCATAACCGGTTTCTAAAGAACCACCCCAGCCAGCAGTAACTGTGTAGTTCGTGATAGTAGTAGCCAAATTGCTTGGTGCGTGCACTGCAAACTTCGCCGTTGGATTGTCTGTTGTGCTGTTTTCACAATATGATAAATCAATACATGCTCCGCAGCCCTTCGTCTTGAAAGTTAAAACTTGCGAGTTATTGCTTGCTTCTTCTGGACAAATTGCATTGATGTAATATTCGTATGTTGTGCATATCTCTAAGCCAGTTAAATTAATCGGGCTTGAAGAAACTGACATTTCTATCCATTCTGTTGTGCCTTCTAATCTGTAATAGAAAGTATATGTAGTGGCGTCATCAACCAAATCGAAATTAACAGAAGCACTCGTTTCTACAATGTTTGCAGTAGAGAGCGATGTTGGTGTTAAACAACTGTTACACGTGTTTTCCATCAAAATATCCATCGAGTTTTTCACATTGATTCTGCCTCCTGCAACAAAGAAATTAGCCAATTGTGGTTTTTGGTCAACACCCTCCATCATGGCCGCTAGCACCAAATCTGACCCGTTTTGTGGATCAGCCAACACCATGTTCATAAAACTTTCGCAAGGAATAGAATAGAGCAAAGCAATAACACCAGCTGTAAGCGGACTGGCAAAAGATGTTCCAGTTGTTGTTGTGTAGGCATTCCCATTTGCTGTAGTTCTCACGTTGATTCCTGGTGCAGCAAAATTGATTGTCGTTAATCCATATCCACCAGCGTAGTTGTCGTTGCGGTCAGAACGGCCTACGCCAACCATGTAGGGACTTGGACAAGCGGTTGGCATGTCTCCAGCAACATCAACATTTAAATTGCTGTTGGTTGTTGCACCACAACTCAAAATTCCATGTACACCAAGCGTGTCATAAAATGAACACCAAATTGGATAGTTATTTGGGTTCGCACCATCAATGCCCCAAGACGCATTTGTAGAAACTACGAATGCACCTTCTGCACCGTTGCTTTCATTGTATTGTTTTCTTAAAGTAAGTGGGTAATTGTATGCAGAAACAACAGATGCTTCCGTATTGACGTTATAGCCTTGAACGTTGAACATTTTAACGTTCCAATTTGCGCCAACAACACCAACTGTATTGTTTCCTCTTGCACCAATCATTCCAGCTACGTTGGTTCCATGACTTGTGGATGCTCCAGTCATGTTGCCAGAATTATTCCCCACGTTCCAACCAAATATATCATCAATGTAACCATTCCCGTCATCATCTATACCATTTCCCGCTAATTCAGCAGTGTTGATCCATCGGTTGTCAATTAAGTCAGCATGCGAAAAATCAACACCCTCTAAGATACAAACTACAATGTCGTGACCTAATGCGTTAGTTCCACCAGTAGTTATTTCCCAAGCTTCGTCTGTATCAATATCCGCATCAACAGTGCCATTGCTCGAACCATCATTCAAATGATGCCATTGCTGATTAAACTGAGGGTCATTTGGCACCTCTCGGATTTCAACGTAGTGATTGTTTTGCACCAAAGTAATGCCAGGAATCGTGGTAAACATTCTTAGCGCCTCCATCTGGTCAATTGCAGCGTAATTAAACTCCACCAACCATGCACGCATGAAAGGAGAAAGTTCCTGAACAACATGAAATTGATACTGCATGGGTAGTGTAGCTACAATCAAATGTAAATCAACGTTTCTGTCAATTTGTACAATCAACTCCCCAGGAACAAAAGGCTCTTGCTCTGGGCTGCGCATTTGCGCAAAAATTTCACTTTGTATTGCTCCCAAGAACAATAGAGAAAAGATTACTCTGTAAATAAGTTTCATAAGTTTAAAATTTGGTTTGTGCGAAATTAGCGTATTTTCATGAATTCAACAAATGTTGATGATTTCGGTTTAAATTTAAGTGATTTTTTAGTTTTATCTTTGTGCCTAAATCAATTACATTATGAAAATCCTTTTGTCGCCAGCCAAGTCGATTGATATGAATGTGGAAGTTCCCAGTTCGAGCTTTTCAAGTCCTTATTTTCGTTCTGAAGCTACTCAATTGTCCAAAAAGCTAGCGCTTGTGTCAAAGCATAAATTGATGAAATTGATGGGCATTAGTGAGTCTTTGGCAGAAATAAATGTTCATCGCTATAGAAATTTTGTTTTGAGTGATGAACAAACAGAACACGTGAAACCTGCCGCATTTATTTTTACAGGAGAAGTTTACAAGGGTCTTGATTTCGCAACGTTGAGTCAGAAAAACCAGAAGTACGCGCAAGAATCCCTTCGAATTTTGTCAGGTCTTTATGGTGTTTTGCGGCCCTTCGATTTGATTTATCCCTACCGCCTCGAAATGGGTACTTCGTGGCAAATTACTCCCAAAATCAAAAATGTTTACACTTTTTGGGGAGACAAAGTGGCTAAGCAATTGGAATTAGAAATGCATGTTGATGAGGTGATTGTTAATTTGGCCTCGAATGAATATTTTAAAGTGCTGCCTAAAAATAGCCTTAAGCACAGGATAATTACACCTGTCTTTAAAGAATTTAAAGGGGCTAAATACAGCATCGTGATGATGTACGCCAAGCACGCTCGTGGAGCCATGGCTCGCTATATTGTTGAAAATCAAATAGAAGATGTGGATCAATTGAAAGCATACAACGTCGATAGGTATAGATTTCACCAAGAATTAAGTAGCAACGACGTGTGGATTTTTACACGCTAGTTACTTGTAAATCAGTTCATATACATTCACTGCATTGCCACTAGGAGTTACGCTTTCCTTTCCTTGAGATGTAACAACCGCATATTTCCCGTCTGGAGATATAGCCAAACCTACAGGGAATTTACTTACTGGTAAAGTATAAATCACGCGCATCGAATCTGTTTCTATGATTACAATTTTGGATTCATTATTCACACAAACTAATAGGTAACGACCATCAGGCGTCACCTCTATAGTCCTTGCGCCGATGCCCACAGATACCGATTTCCACGCAGAAAAGTTGAAGGTTTTGGTTTGCTTCTCGTCTATTTTCATGCTGTCTAAAAATTCCAAAGGCATGCGCTGTACAAAGCCAAATTTATTTGAACTGACATATAAATGAGTATCGTCGATTACAATATGCCTCAAATTCATTTTACTTCCAGTAATTGTACCCAAGTAGCGCATGTCCATTGTTCGAATTACCGCAATGCCGTTTCCACCCATCTTGGCTATCAATAGAAACTTCCCATCTGGGCTAAAAACAGTACCACGCCAACAGTTTCCACAGTCGTTGTCGCGGTCTACATGGCTTGCAAAGTTGGTTGTCAATTTACCATCGATGTTCACATGTTGGGTGTAATGAAAATCGAAGACATTTTCAGATTCAATATTGATTATGGCAACCGTGTTGTCTCCCCAATGCGTAACAGCAATCAGTTTGTTGTCTGGCGCGCAAGCTATCATTTTCGGGAGTGGCCCACAAGGCATTACTCGAACAATTTCATCTGAATCCGTGTCGATTATCGCTACGGCAGAAGGACTTGATGCAGAGGGGTCGAAATCGCGTCTGTAATAGGTCACCCACATGTATTTACCTTGATGCGACAAACACGCTTCAACAGGTTTGCCCATGAAAACATTATAGTTGTCTAATTCTTGTTTGAAAGGATAATCGAAAATAGTGGTTTCATTGTCTTTAAATAAATGAGTCGTTGACGCGGTGAAAACGTGTTTAATTTCTTTAAGTTTATTGAGTGATTTGGTATCGTAAACCGCGGTTGTATACCCCTCTAAGGATTGAATGTAAAATTTGCTTCCATCTTTAGAAAAAAGGACCGATTTTGGTGAATTGATTGCAGGATCGTACACCATAGAATCTGAAACAAGAGCAATGTCAAAGGCTTGAATCGTTTTTATCAATTTTAGCGAGTGAAATGGCAATTTGAGGCTGTCTTGTTCTGCTATACTATCATGAGCTAGGCTAATTTTTTTCTGGATGTAATTTGGCCGAACTTCGTTATTATTTGCTGTAAACGTGCAAGAGGCCAATAGTAAAAATAAAACAGAGCATTTGTGCTTTCATAAAGGTTTCGTGTTGCAATACTACGCAAATTTTGTTTCGCTCAAAGGAAATGCAAATTGCGTGCAATCTTTTTTGTAAATTTGCACGCCAAAGAATTAACCTATTGACATGTCAATCATAAGTTCAAATAAAGCTCCAAAACCTGTAGGTCTTTATCCGCATGCTAGAAAAGTGGGCAATCTGCTCTTTCTATCTGGTGTTGGACCAAGAGTAGCGGGCTCAGATGCACAAGACTCACAAGTTCCAGGATTGCAATTGGATAAAAATGGAAATTTTATTGAGTTTAATTTTGAAGCCCAATGTCGTTCGGTTTTTGATAATGTTCGCATTATTTTAGAGGAGTCTGGTTCTTCTTGGGATAACTTAGTAGATGTAACCGTGTTTTTGGTTCATATGAAGCGCGATTTTCACACCTACAATAGAGTTTATGCGGAGTATTTTAAAGACAATCAACCCTGTAGAACAACGGTAGAAATTAATTCTTTGCCCACTCCTATCGCTATTGAATTAAAATGTATTGCAACAATTGATTAATTATGATTTCATTTCTTTTACGATCTGCTATTGCCCTTGCCACACTTGGGTTTACTGTTTTTTTGTTTGCCCGTGGCTCTTGGGGCTGGGGTATTTTTATGATTTTACCTTTGGCAATTATCATACTTAGTTTTTTCCGCCATGAACGTATTATTCTTGCGCTCAATCAGATGAGAGTAGGAAACACGGATAAAGCTTATGAACACCTCAAAAAAATTACAGCCCCTCAATTTATGGTGAAACGCCAACAAGCGTATTACTATTATTTGATTGGTATGCTGGGAACACAGGAGCACGGCTTAGGTAAAAGTGAACAGCTGATGCGCAAAGCTTTGTCACTCGGTTTGCACTCTAAAATGGACCAAGCTGTGGCGAACATGCATTTGGCTGGAATGTGTTTGCAAAACGGACGCAAGCCAGAAGGGATGAAGCTACTCGATGAAGCAAAAAGATTGGATAAAGATGGTATGCTTTCGGATCAAATCAAAATGTTGAAGAAACAAGCAACTCAGGTTGCCTCTAAGAACCAAATGCGCATGATGCAATTGAGTGGAGGCAAAATGAGAATGGGCAAACCAAGATAAATTATTCTTTTACTTTATCTAACTCTGCGTTTTCTGACAACGACTTGTAATGCTCATATAAGGCTGTTTGAGCTTCCACAGTTTTTCCTTCAAACTTCACATATTCGTTTTTCTGTAATTCGTCTAAAATGCGTGCTTTTTGATTCCCCATCCACAAGGTTTGTAAATGGTGGTTTAAATGGGCTGCCAAATCTGTATCGAAGATTGGTGTCATCACCTCAATCCGTTTGTCTAAGTTTCTTGTCATCCAGTCACCCGAACCAATAAACACATGCTGAGACTTTTTGTCTGCACCGAAAATATAGACACGCGAATGCTCCAAATAACGTCCGACAATCGAACGCACCTCTATGTTTTCGCTCAATTTGGGAATTCCTGCAATCAAACTACACTGCCCTCTACAAATCACCCGCACCTGAACTCCAGCGTTAGACGCTTCATAAAGTTTGGCTATTAGTTTTTCGTCTACCAAACTATTCATTTTTAAGAAGATAGCGGCTTTTTGCTTTTTCTTTGCTTTGACTACCTCGGCATCAATCAATTCCACCCAACGACGCCTCGAATTGAACGGGGAAACGATTAATGTGCTGAATCTACCACGATCTACATTGTTTTCAAAAAACCTGAACAACTTTTTCACCTCATTTACAATGGCAGGATTGGCCGTCAACAAGCCAATGTCGTCATATATTTTGGCTGTTTTCTCATGAAAATTGCCCGTTCCTACATACACGACGCTGCTATGTTTTCTGCCGGATACACGCGTAATCAAGAGTAATTTAGAGTGAACTTTAAAACCAGGCACACCATAAATGATTGTTGCTCCATGTTCATGAAGTTTCGTGGACCAATACAAATTGTTCTCCTCATCAAAACGAGCGAGTAGCTCGAAAACCACGGTTACTTGTTTGCCATTTTTGAGCGCGGCAACTAGTGCGTTAAGAATTTTTGAATCTCGAGCGGCTCTGTATATATTGATGCTGATGCTTTCAACTTTTGGATCAATCGCAGCCTCTTTTAGCAAATCAATGATATAGTCAAACTTTTGATATGGAAAATGAAGTAATTCATCTTGCTTCATGATATGCTTGAAAAAGTGTGTCACTCCTTCGAGTTGCGGATGATTGACAGGTGGCTGTGGTGCATGATGATGCGCAGGATTCCCGAAATCTGGAAAGTCCATAAAATCCTTGAAATTGTGGTATTTTCCGCCAGGAATCACGTTTTCGCTAGCTTTCATCCCCATCATACTCATAAGGTAATGCACCAAATCTGGCGGCATATGGCCATCATAAACCAAACGTACAGGGTCACCCTTTTTTCGGTTTTTAATTCCCTTATTCATACGATCAATCAACGAGAGAACTTGTGTTTCTTCCAAATCAATTTCGGCATCGCGAGAGAATTTGAAGGTGTATGCTTCCTTACTATCTGCTGTGAAGATCTTAAATATTTCATCCAAATGCATTCGAATGATATCGTCGAGAATAACCAAATAATTGATGCCTTCCTGTTTACTCAATTTTACAAATCGCGATAATCCAGATGGAATTTCAATTAGTGCATAACGCGTTTTGTTCTTTTGGAAGTAATTCAATTTTACAGCAAGATAGATGCCATCATCTTTTAGTTCTGGAAATTTACTCCGTTTATCTAAGATGATAGGCATAATTAAATGCTTCACTTCATTCGTATAGTATTCAGCAATTTCTTCCCGTTGTTGCGCATTCGCATTGTTTTCATCAATTAAGCGAATGTTCTGAAGGTTCAATTCACGCAATATTTTCTGATACGACAATTCAAATAAGCGCTGCTGGTTCATAACAACTGATTTGATTTCACCCAATAAGTCTTCTGGGGAACCTTGAAAACCGTAAATAGATTTTACTTTTTGGTCCACCATTCTCTTGATTCCAGCAACTCGAACACGGAAAAATTCATCCAAATTATTGGAGTAAATCCCCAAAAACTTAATTCGCTCTAATAGCGGATTGCGCTGGTCGAGGGACTCTTGCAATACCCTGTGGTTAAAAGATAACCAACTCAATTCGGGATTTCTATACTTCATGGAGCAAAAGTAGAAATTATGTGCCAGTATATGTTAAGTCAATATTAAAAGCGATATGTTAAAATTGAATTACCTTATCAAAGTCCGTTTGCCACATACATGCTCAATTTCTCTATTTAATAGGTAATCACTACCACTCAATCGAAGCACCTACCTCAATTCAGAATCATGGTTTATGTTTGTGAAGTTAAATAAAACTAAAGCTTATGACAACTATAAATTATAACTGGATTTTTGGCGACAGCGGAAATTGAATCGAATACACATAATGAGACGATTTTATTTTATGACTCTTTTGCATCTTGCTTTTTATGTTTTCAATGATTTATTTCTTTGATTTTACTTAAAAATCATTTTCTTTGTCTAAAATATGTGTTATGAAGAAAATTTTAATGGTTGTTGCACTAGGCACTTTGGTTCTAGCCTCTTGTGGTGAAAAGAAAAAAGATGTGTGTACTTGTATGAAAGAAGCCACACAAATTATGATCGACAAAGGGTTTGATGTTGACCCTAACAAACCTGAGTATCCGGAAGGATGTAAATATTTATCTGATATGACGCAAGAGGATATTGACAAACAAATTGATGACACGTGCCGCGATGAAATCATGAAAATGATTTTTGGTGATTTCAATTTTGACGATATGGATATGGGCGAAATGGATGATGTGAATATGGATATGCAGGATGGCTCTATAGGCGGTGAAATGACAGATTCTTTATAGCTGCTAAATCCTATAATATTGAAAAGGGCTGTTCTTCATCTTGCGAATAGCTCTTTTTTTACGTTTATTTTTACGTTTTAAGTATCGAACGCGATTTATTTTTACCTTTAATTCTCAAAATCTATAGGATGCGTAAATCAATTTTTCTTGGCTTTTTTCTAAGTTGTTTTTTGTTATCTTGCTCTGAAAGTACAGATACTTGTGCGTGTTGGGAAGAGCTCGTTACGCTGGAAGATCGAACTGGTATTTCATCGAGTTGCGAGTATATTTTGGATATGAGCATCGAAGAACTCAATGCTGAAGCTGGTCCTGAGTGTGTGGAGAAGATTGATAAATTACTTTTTACTGAAGATGATATTAATACTTCTGACGAAATCACTGATGATTCCATGTACGAAGAAGTGGAAACTTTCGAATAGCTGAATAGCAGAGTGAAGGTGCTATTTTTTTAGCATTTGTCTCTCTAAATTTATTTTCATACATTTGCCCTGCTTTGATTAGCGCTCAGGTTATGCTTTCAATGCCTACGTTAATTAAAAAAAATTGTAAAGATGAAAAAGTCTCTATTTGCTTTTATATTTTGTGGATTAGTTGCTGTGTCGCGCGCGCAAGACCCCCATTTTTCTCAAATGGAAATGGTGCCATCTGCATTGAATCCTGCTTTGGTAGGTGCTAATTTTGATTTGCAAGCCAATGTGGCTTATAGAAATCAATGGAACAGTGTTGGTTATGCTTACCAAACGACTAGCGGCTCTGTGGATTTGCGTTTGGTCTCAGATAAAAGAAATCCACGTGGTTATTTCGGATTTGGATTGGCTTTTATGAATGATGTTGCAGGAGGTGCGCGTATCACAAACAACAATCTTGCCTTGAATGTGGCTTACCATGTTATTCTTGAGAAAGGCCATACATTAGGTTTGGGTGTAAACAGCGGCTTTGGATTTAATTCTGTTAGCGGTACAAACGGGCGTTGGGCAAGTCAATTTGACGGTGTTCAATACAATATGTTATTGCCATCTGGTGAATTTTTTCAAGCAGAAAATTATTCTTTCTTCGACTTGGGCGCTGGTTTGCTATATTCTTTCAATAAGAAGGAGTATTACATGACTAAAAATGACTCTCGTCGTGTAAACATTGGCTTTTCAGCCTATCACTTGACAAGACCTCAGCACTCTTTTGTGGATAAAAGTGTTGCCCGTTTACCCATGCGTTTTGTTGGTTTTGCCAATGTCTCTTATGGCGTAGACAATACCAATTTGTTGATCGAACCGGGTGTTTATTATCAGCAACAAGGAAAGGCTCGTGATATTTTGGTAGGCACAGACGTGAGGTACGTACTTCGTGATAAATCACAACGCACAACAGCGTATTCGGTTTCTACATTTGGCCTGGGCTTATTTTACAGAAATTTTGATGCGATGATTGCACGCATGTCTTATGAGGTATATGGATTTAAGGTTTCCTTGGGCTATGATTTTAACATCTCTTCGCTGTCTAGTGCCTCACGTGGTTTGGGTGGATTTGAAATTGCCTTGCGTTGGACCTTAGATGATCCGTTTGTAGAAACGCGCATTAGAAAATAGATGTCTGACTTTATCAAACTTATTGTTGACAAGCAGCGTATTTTTTTCTATTCAAAAAAAACACAGCAAATATCTTTCCGCAAAGATGCCCTAGTCCGTCTTAAAAAATAGCATCAAGAAACATGAATCAGAAGTTTGTCAGGCCTTGTCTGCCGACTTAGGTAAATCTGAACAAGAAGCGTATCTCACAGAATTAGGTGTTGTTTACCATGAACTTAATTTACACATCAAAAAAGTAGCACGTTGGTCGAGGCCGAAACGTGTTAGTACGCCTTTTTTCTTGTTGCCTTCGCGTTTCAAATCTATTCCACAACCTTTGGGCGTAGCTTTGATTTTAGCGCCGTGGAATTATCCTTTTCAATTGGTAATTAATCCGCTTATTGGCGCTATTTCGGCAGGTTGTTGTGCTCTAATTAAACCCTCACCTCAATCGCCAAAAACCAACGAGGTGCTCATGAAAATCGTTCATGAATGTTTTGTAGAAGATCACGTTTCTATGATTTTGGGAGATGCGGATGTGTATGAACCGCTTTTGAAAGCGCGTTACGATGTCATTTTCTTCACGGGAAGTCCGCGTGTGGGCAAAATCATTATGAAAGCCGCAGCAGAACATCTCTGTCCCGTGATTTTAGAATTGGGAGGTAAAAACCCCTGTATTATAGACCAAGATGCTAACCTCGATGTTTCTGCCAAGCGCGTGGTTTGGGGCAAGTGCATCAACTCCGGGCAAACTTGTATCTCACCTGATTATTTGATTGTGCATAGCTCTATTAAGGAAGCTTTTATTGAAAAACTTATTGCCGCCTATCAACAGCTTTACCCGCAAGAAGGCGCTGATAGCAATTCGTTTTTTGGAAATATGGTAAGCCAACAGGCGGCAACGCGCATGCAAAAATTGATGACGCAAGGCAAAATCCGCTTCGGTGGTGCTGTTGACATTGAAAACCGAAAGGTAGCTTTCACCATTCTTGATGAAGTGGACATGGATTCTGTACTGATGAATGAAGAAATTTTCGGACCGCTGTTGCCCATTATTACTTTTGACCACTTGGATCAATGCGTCAGCGAGGTTAACCACAAAGAGCGACCCTTAGCAGCCTATTATTTTGGTTCGTCGCGAAGATCGGCTTATTTTGCAGAAAACATTCTAGCTGGCGGTGTGGGAATCAACGACACCATCATGCAAATCACCAACCCAAATCTGCCTTTTGGCGGCGTGGGCGCAAGTGGCATGGGTGCTTACCATGGTAAATATAGTTTTGATTGCTTCTCCCATGTCAAAGCCGTTGTGAAAACACCGACATGGATCGATTTGCCGTTTAAATATCCGCCGTTCAAGTATATATCGTTGGTTAGGAGGATTTTTGGGTAGTCCAAACCACCTGAGTTCAATTCATTTTTTTGGGCTCAAATTTCATTTACCTTAGGCGTTCAAAACCAATCAATTCTTAGAATCTTTTTGGTATAAGCTGAAGCAGGTTTGAACGAGCTTTCAAAGTGACAAAGAAAATCACAGTTGGTGTTTTGGCTAAATCTCACTCAACAAAGCGCATTACATCTTGTTTGATTCAGTTGAATCTGGCTATTCTCAAGCGTTATCAGTTCGAAAGATTTACGAACTTAGGTTAATAATACGGACTAATCATGAAATACACCACAACGCCTGTAACTGCCACATACAACCAAATAGGAAAGGTGGTTTTGGCTATTTTTTTGTGTCCTTCGAAATCGCCAATGTAGGCGCGCAAGTAGGTGAATAGCACCAAGGGAATTACTGCAATACTTAAGAAAATATGACTTAGTAAAATAAAAAGGTATATGTTATAAACTATGCTTTCTTTGTTGCCATAGGCCACTGGGTCGCTTGTGACATGACGCAACACGTAGCCGACAAGGAAAAGAAGTGACAACACAAGAGCTGTTTTAATTAATTTTTCGTGTAGTTTTCTATTGCCTTTTTTAATGGATATTACTGCTGCGACAAGCACAACTGCGGTTAATCCATTAATAAAGGCGTAGGTAGGCGGCAAAAAGGAGGTGTCGTATCCATCTATCTTTGGAATGGTAAATAACAAGGCAACAACAGCCCAAATGGCAATTGAAACAATCCAAATTATTATTTTAAGTAATCTAACTTTCTCTTTACTTATTGATTCCATATTCTGTTCTTAAAAGTTTGCGAATGTCTAAATTCAATTGATCAACTTCCTCCGTGTTTGTACCATCATAGACACCGCGAATTTTTCCAGAGCGATCGATTAGTACCAACGATGGAGAGTGCGCAAAGCCCCCGGGTTCGTCTTCATCTGCTCGCGCATGAACAAGAAAGCCTTTTACTCCCAAATGATGTGTTGCTTCTTCATCACCCGTTAGAAAATCCCAATTATTTAAGTTTACTCCATAGTCTTGAGCGTATTTTAAAAGCACGGCAGGCGAGTCTACTTTTGGGTTGATGGTAAAAGAAAGAAAGTGCAATTCGGTTATATCATCGGTTAGCACCTGCAAACGCTTCATTTGAGAAGTCATTTTAGGACAAATCGTTGGACATGTGCTGAAAAAGAAATCAGCAACAAACACCTTTCCTAAAATATCTTTTTTTGATATGATTTTCCCTTGCTGATTGACATATTTGAAATCTGGTATTTCATGGAAAATCGTATCTACGACCTTGCCATTTTCATAAACTAAATCTCTGTCGCCGTAAATAGGAAGTAATGGCTCTGTTGAAGTGCAAGATGCTATGAATAGTCCAACGGAAAGCATTATGAGCCAAAGTCTTCTATTCACGTTCTGATTCCCTTCGTTTTTTTTCAAACTCTTTTTCTAATAACATGAAGCCCTCGTGAAAATCACGAATCATAGATTCACTTCTGCCATAGCGCACAAAACGCAACTGTCCGTTTTCATCAATGAGCATCAACGATTCCAAGAACATACGCTCAGAAATGAACTTTGGGTCGCGAGCTTCAAAAAGATTAACGTCGTTGTGCTTTATACTATAAATTTGGCTTGGTTCTCCGCTCACTAAGCGCCAGATAGTTTTGTTGTATTCTTCTTTTTTGAGTCCTTTGATAACGATATCACGCATTGCAAAGTCTGATTCTTCAGTCAAAGTAATTGGATTTCCCTCGATATCGGTAGCAATACTTATGATTTGAACGTGAGGAAGTTTTTTGCGGTTGTTGTAAATCTTCTTGAACAAATGTTCACGCATGAACCACAAATCTATACCACAAGAATCTGGACACGAAAGCTGGTAGGTGGTAAAAATTGTAATTTTTCCTTTTAAGCTGTCTTGGTTGAATGGTGTGCCATCTAGAAAGGTGAATTCAAAATCACCAACGCTTCCGTACTTATCTAATTCTTGATAGTGGCTGCTGCAGCCACGACCAAATATGATGATGAGTAGGGCAGGACCAAAAAGTAAGAGTAAAAAAGCCCAAGGAAATCTACGCTTTTTTGTTTGATAATCGAATTCTGACATCAGTTTATCTCATAAACATGTGGTGTACCTGCGTGCCTTCAAAAAGGGCGATGTACAACAAATATAAAGCAAAGATGATGTACGGGAATAAAATCAAGCGTCGAAGTTCTGTTTTCTCATCCCCTAAGTGCATGAAAACGAGAATAATATATGCTGCTTTTACCAAAGTCATAATCACAAAAGAAACTTTAACTACAGGCCATAAATCAGTTCCTTGTTTAATGTAAGCTCCTAGAGCAACTTCAACAGCAGTGATTGCTGATAATAATACGGTTACGAAATAGATCTTTTTGCGAATTTTTTTACCTTTTTCTTCGCTGTGATGAGCCTCTAAAGAATATTCGAATACGTCGTCTCTTTCCATAATATATTGCTTAAAACATTATCAATTAAACCAAATAGAAGAAGGTAAATACGAATACCCAAACCAAATCCACAAAGTGCCAATATAAGCCAGTTTTTTCAACCATTTCATAGTGACCACGTTTATGATAAGTTCCTCTCAATACTCCAATGAAAATCAAAATATTGATAATCACACCTGAGAACACGTGGAACCCGTGAAAACCCGTAATGAAAAAGAAGAATTGAGCATATTGTTGAGGTCCGTATTCGTTGCGTTGCATGTTTGCTCCAAAAACAATCCTATTCGCATGGCCTGAAGTTGCAGCTTCGTTATACAATTTTGCTGCTTCAGCACCTTTAATGTGTGCTCCTAACTCATGATTCCCCCCAGCCTCTCTAATGTACAATTCATCAATATGAGCTTCTTTTGAGAAATTAACTTTAGCTGTAGCACCATCAGAGAGGGTAATGGTTCCTTCTGGTGTAACTTTCCCAGCTTCTAAAGCATCATTGTAATAATGCAAAGCATGGTGTTCAACCACGGCGCCTTCTTTGTACTTGTATCCTGAAGAAATGATGTGTAAGTCTTTCACTTCTGGCCCATGCCCATGAACATAAGCCAGAGAACCGTCTGACAATTGCACGCGACCCAATGCCGATCCGTGAATGAAGTGAGACCATTCCCAAGCTTGAGAGCCCAAAAAGAAAAATCCACCAACAATTGTCCACAACATCCATTTGGTTACCCCTTTTCTGTCCATTCTGTGACCAGCTTCAACAGCCAATACCATAGTAACAGAGGAGATAATCAACAAGAACGTCATTAAGGCTACGTAGATCAAAGGGTAACCATGTCCCAAGAATGGGAGTGATTGGAAAACCTCTTCTCCAATTGGCCATTGACCTGTGTATGCATGTCTAATGAATCCATAGGCAACCAATAAACCAGTAAATGTAAGGGCATCCGAAACAAGGAAAAACCAAATCATAATTTTTCCATAACTGGTCTTGAATGGAGAAACTTGTCCGCCCCAAGAAGGCGTAGTATCAATGTTTAAAGCAGTGTGTCCAGCCATCGCACTAAAAATTTTTTTGCAAGTTTAAGGAATATTTAGTGAATAAAAAGTAAAAACAGCAACAAATATAGCCACAGCGCACCTAAATAATGCCAGAAAATTGCTGTTGCTCTCATTCCCAATGTGTTGGAACTGGAAAATTCTCCCATATATGTGCGCCTTGTAAATGACATCATATACAGAATGGTGGCTAGTATGTGGAGTAGGTGTAAAATTGTAAGGATATACAAATAAGCAGTGGCATTGTCTTTAGAATCGTAAAGCTTCAATTGCAAGCCTCGACTGAGCGGTTTATTTTTGTAAAACAGCTGTCTATTATCGTATTGTAAAAGTTCGCCCCCGTAGTATAATTTAAAGTCTTTGCCAAAAACGCCACTTATAAAAAAGTCTCCGCGACCAGCTGCAATATGGGACATCATTTCCTGCAATCTTATCCAATCACTGAGTTGCAAAGGTGTTGAGTCTTCACGATGCAGTAATCCATCAATTTCTAGGATAGGTTCAAACCTATATATCAAAGAAAAATTTTCTTTGTTTTTTGATAAATCTACTTTCGGCACCTGGTTTGAATCAATTGGATTGAGAAATAATTTTGCATATTCCTCAAGGGATTTGCTTTCATCTTCAGAAAGAAACTCCCCTTTTTTGAGAAATGAATTTCCGTTTACCACAAGCAAATCATTGCCTTGCTTGATTTCGAAATAGTCGCCATAGCGACCATTAGAAACCATGATTCGATTCACGAAATATGCGCCTTTATCAACCAATTGCTGGTAACCTTTGAATTGAGCAAACGCAAAGAACAAACCAAGTACTGAGGTTGTCAATACAAGTATTTTTGCCGCTTTTGATTTCCCATTTTTCATTAAACGAATAGCGAACTCAAACGTGATGCTACTTAAAATAATTGCGGCTGTGCTTATCCAAAAGAATGAAGGTAGTGGAAATTTGACCCAAAATGAATCTCCAGCGGATACGATATATGCCGAAGAAAGACCCAGAAACATCATAGTGATACTAATGACAGCTATATAAACGGAGCCTTTCTTAACGCGCTCTTTGGTTCTTTGCTCGTGCGCTAGAGATTCTTGTTCTTGTTCTTGTTCTTTGTTTGTTTCGTGCGTTTCCATATATAAAATGAAATTAAATTTTGTCTAGAACGTATAAAAATTGAATTAATGGTAGATAAACAAATGAGGCGAACATTAGTTTTCGTGCGTCTTTTATATTACATGATTGATATAAACGGTAGGAGTAAAGAAAGAAAACTAGACCCAAGAGACTACCTATAATCAAAGTCGCATCTCCAGTCATATCTAAGGCCCATGGCAGTAAGCTAAATGGAACCAAAAGTAGCGTGTAAACTAAAATTGGAAAAGCAGATTCTTTAGAACGCCCATTTTTAGAAGGAAGTAAATTAAAGCCCCCGTGTTTGTAATCATCATATAAAACCCAAGCGATGGCCCAGAAATGGGGAAATTGCCACATGAATTGCACCATGAACAGAATTCCTGCAAGTTGCGTGTAGCCATCAGGATGCGCGATGGCGCCAATAAATGGAGGAAATGCTCCTGGTATGGCCCCTACAAAAACAGCCCAAGGTGTTTTGAGTTTTAATGGCGTATAGACAAATGCGTATAAAATAAAGGAGAGAAAGGACCACAGTAAAGTGCGTTCATTGATGAGGCACATAAATCCCAGCCCCACAATTAAAAATATCACCACGATTGCATAAGCTTCTTTGAGACCCATTCTTCCTGTTGGAATAGGACGATTTTTTGTGCGTTCCATCTTAGAGTCCAAATCACGCTCAATAATTTGGTTCATGCCGTTGGATGCTCCTGTGACAAAAATACCACCTAAAGTTAGGAACAGTAAAGTTTGGTCAAATCCGCCACCAGCAAATAAATAACCAGCTATGGCAGACAAGATTACCAAAAACGCTAAACGCATTTTTGTGAATAAAAACCAATCCTTGAGCTTGGAGGGTTTCACGTCTTTTCTATTCTTTTTGGAATCGGACAAGGGCTAAAATTTTCGCGTGCAAAATTAGTTATAAACTTGAAGCAATTTTGAAAATCTTTGAAGTTTAAACCAAAAACAAAAAAGCCCGAACAAATTTGCTCGGGCTTATGAAAAAAAAATCTTTTCTAGAAGATGTAACGAATTGAGAGAGCGGAACCCCAGCCGAATCTGTTGTAATAGTTGTTTCCTGTTAGACCCCACATTGGTCTTGTATCCAAACTTATTAGAAGTGGAGCGCCCAAGCTTTGGAAGTCATACTCTAAACCTATTTGACCACCAATACCAATATTGAAAAAGGTGCTGTTACTATTCTTGTTTGAGAACATTGTCAAAATAGCTCCAGGACCAATGTACCAATTTAAGCTTTCAACGATATTCCAATCCCAATGATAGATAGCAGCGAATCCAAATCCGCCCCAATCTTTGCCATTGCTCAAACCTAAATCTAACTCCAAACGGTTTCTTTCACCTAAGCCTTTTTGGTAAGAAACTTCAATTCCTGAACCAAAAGTGCCATAACCTAGTCTCGCGCCAATTGCATTTCCATTCACTTGGCTAAATCCTGAGCTTGCCGTAACCGTTGCAAGGGCCATCATAAAAAGTAATTTTTTCATATATTAATGATTAATTTTTAAATTGTTAAATGAAATAGCTAGGCCAATTGATTGTCTTTTTAAAAAGGTCAATGCCTGACTATTTCTAGTAACAAAATTTGTGCAAATATCTAAATTTTATTCCAATTTACTGATGGTTATTTAAATTCTATAAATATTAAATGTTTGTTTTTTGGAGGTTAAACGCGGGCATTATTCGATTTGTGATTTTTTCGCATTCTTATTGCTTGAACGTATTTTCTTGACGCTTATAAATTCAATGAAGTTTCTGAATAATAGCTACATTTGAATTTGATAGTTTTAATTAATTTTGCTTAAAAATTAGCGACATGAGCGGATTTATCATTCCATGCAGGGGTTTTTCACCACAATTTGGCAGCGATTGCTGGATTGCTCCAAATGCCACTTTGGTTGGCGATTTGATTTGCGGAGATTTATGTTCATTTTGGTTCAATGCAGTTGTGCGCGGCGATGTGAATAGCATACGCATGGGCAACAAAGTGAATATTCAAGATGGCGCTGTGATTCATTGCACTTACGAAAAAGCCGCAACAACAATTGGCAACAATGTTTCAATTGGTCATAACGCATTGGTGCACGGTTGTACTATTCACGACAACGTGCTCATTGGCATGGGCGCCATTGTGATGGATAATTGCATCATCGAAGAAGGTTCTATCATTGCTGCTGGCGCTATCGTAACGGAGGGCACCCACGTGAAAGCAGGTTCGATGTATGCGGGCATTCCTGCAAAATTCAAAAAAGAGGTCAGTGAAGCCTTGCGAAAAGGAGAAATTGAAAGGATTGCGAATAATTATGTGAAGTATTCGGGGTGGTTTAAGTAGGATTTTCATTAAGCGTTTTATTTCTTTTTTTTCACCGATAGCACATGCTAATTTAGCCTTTGAAAATAATTGAGCGACAAGAGTATTAAAACAAACTAAAGGCTTTCGGGCGTTTAGTCTATTCGCTTGGAGCTGCATTAGGAGGAGACTTTTTGAAACTGGGGTAATTAAAATACATTTGCTCCAAGACTGATTCTCGATTGTTTCTTTTTCAAAAACCTTATATTTGCTCCTTCATCATAAAACCAAATCATGAAAAAACTCATTCTTTCTACAGCATTATTTTTGACGCTTTTTGGCGGAATTTGGTCACAAACCATTACCAATCATCCGGAAAGCACTTATAAATTTGAGTCTATAGCTAGTTATGAAGCCACACCTGTCTTGAATCAAGGCATGAGTGGTACGTGTTGGAGTTTTTCGGCGCTGTCGTTTTTCGAAAGTGAAATTATGCGTTTGAAAAAAGAGCAAATTGTACTTTCGGAAATGTATGTTGTGCGTCATGCTTACTATGAAAAAGCGCTAAAATACATTCGTATGAATGGCAAAATCAACTTTGGTGAAGGTGGTGCATTTCATGATATTCCGTACATAATGAAACGCTATGGCATTGTGCCGGCGGTCGAATATACTGGGTTGCGCGTCGATGAAGATCGCATCAACCACAAAGAATTGTTCAACGCGCTCGAGGGTTTTATGGGCGGAATTTTGAAAACAGCCCACGATTTGCGTCGCAACGAAACGCTATCCGATTCTTGGAAGGGTGGCATTTCTGGAATTTTAGATGCTTACTTGGGCTCGGTTCCGAAAAATTTCAACCACAAAGGCAAGTCATATACGCCTCAGAGTTTTGCCGATTACCTCAAACTCAACATGGACGATTATGTTTCTATTACCTCGTTCACCCATTTCTCAATGTACGAAAAATGTATGCTTGAAATTCCAGACAATTGGTCTTGGGGCATGAGCTACAATGTGAGTTTGGACGACATGGTGCGCATTAATGAGCATGCTTTGAAAAATGGCTATACCGTGGCTTGGGGCGCTGATGTGTCGGAAGGCGGATTCAATTTCCGTGAGGGCATTGCCATTGTGCCAGAAGACCCATCTACTATTCAAAGTCAGGGGTCAGACAACCGAAATTTCTCCGACCCTGGTGCTGTGCGCAGTTCCAATGCTTTCCGTGAGCCAGTCAAAGAACTTGAAATCACACCAGAATTACGACAAAAAGGGTACGATAATCTTACAACGCAAGACGATCACGGCATGCACATCACAGGTTTGTTCAAAGAAGCCAATGGCACAATGTATTACTTGGTGAAAAATTCATGGGGCACATCCAACCATCCAAAAGGCTATCTTTTTGTATCTCAGAATTATTTCAAACACAAAACCATTAATATATACTTGCATAAAGATGCCTTGCCAAGTGATGTGAGAAAGAAATTAAGGTTGGAGTAATGAGTGAACTTTGTGTGATTGCTTTAATTTTTTTCCTCTTTTAAGCGCCACACCAATCAACAAAAAAGATGTTTTGGAGAATGAGTATCCAAAGCAAGAAAATCTGGTTTTATCACTCGAACCAGACAACGTTACAGTCTTCCTTGAGTGCTTTTGATTCAGATGCTCCTATCTGCAGAGGGTTACTCCGCAAAACTCCTTGCTTTATAAAGCCAAAGCAAAATATATTTTTCATGAGGACTCTTTTTGCGAGATTTTGCCGCGTACCATAACGGTTTCCGAATCCCTTCTATTTGGTTTCAGATAATTCCGACTTGTTTTTTGAATTTACCGGTCAGTTTTACGATGAGTCCACTTTTGAAAAGCACGAATATTGCGGTATTATGATGTGCGTGTTTTATCAAAAATTAATAGTATATATTTCTATTATTCTATAGTTTATTTTAGCAATATATAAAAAGGACAAATCTTAACCTAGCAGCAAAACCACCGCCTATTCTTGAAGGGAAAAGATATTGCCATAATAAGCTTAGATAAATTTCTCATATAATAAAAAAAGCCCGAAATCATTAAGACTTCGGGCTTTTACATGGGATATATAGAAGATTAATAAAGTACCTCTTTCAAGGCGCTGCGGTAATCTTTAATCTCTTCGCGGTTGATTTTGTTATCAGCATGCTTGAGCAGGTTCAACAAACACACCAAATTTTCTTGGTCTTCAATTTCCAATGGATATTCACCACCTTCTTCATCTTCTTCGTACTGCGCTTGAATATTGAATGCACCATCATTTTCTTGAAGATACTCATAGGTCAAACGTAAAACCTTTGTTACCAGAGGGTCTGCTTCGGCCAAAGCATGTTCGCGTACTTGTTGCAATTGAGGCACAAGCGACTCAACGTTGATTCCGTTTTTTTCGATTTCAGCAACGATTGTATCGATCAATTTATTGGCTGCAGCTATTTTCATTTTCTTCAATTTAGGCGCAAAAATATAAATTGCAGACGAAAAGTAAGCACTATAAATTAAAATAATCCAAAATGAACCAACATTACTAACTTTGAACGCAATATGCAACTGATTCAGCCAGACGAGATTCACAACAGAAAAATACTTTTCTCAGCCTTAAATTGGGGCTATGGTCATGTAATGCGCTCCATGATATTATTAAAAAAACTCCAAAATCAGGGAAATGACTTATATGTTGTTTGCACAGAAGAGCAGGAGCATTTGTATCGAACAGAAAAACTCGCAGCGGCATATATTTTAAATTCGGGATATCCTTTCGACTTTGGGGGAAAAGGAAATTTTGCTTTTGATCTATGGAAGAACTTTTCAGCTCTTAAAAGACACTACAACGATGAAAACAAGCTTGTAGAAAAACTATGCGATGAACTCAAAATCAATCTGGTTTTGGCTGATCAAAGTTTGGGTTTTAGGAGCAACATTGTTCCCTCTGTTCTTATCACACATCAAGTGAATTTACCAATACGCTGGTGGCAAAAACCAGTACAATGGTTATACAATAAAGAGCTTGATAAATTCAATTTCATATGGATTCCAGACCAAGCGCCACCCAACAATTTGGCAGGATGGTTGTCGGAAACCACTCGTAAAAATGTTAGCTACATTGGTTTTCTTTCGCGTTTTGACAGAAATTTGAATTTTAAAAAAAAATTCGATGTTGGAATATTGGTTACCGGTCCACAACCATATGCACAACAATTCTTCGACGAAATGCGCAAACGCTTTGAAAACTCAAACCTAAAAGTGTTTATCATTTACAACGGTAGCGATTTACGCACGTTTAAAAACATCGAAATTTTCCAACATCAAGTTACAGAGAAGATGGCGGAATTGATGTGCAGCGCAGATTTGCTTATCAGTCGCTCAGGTTATTCTTCACTAATGGATTTTCGTGCCCTCGGGATTCAAAATGTAGAACTGCATGCTACTGCAGGTCAAGCGGAGCAAGAATATATGAAAGAAAGGTGGTTGAACATGCAATAAAGTGAAGCCAAAGCGCACCTGTTTTTTTCGCTAAGAGAGCCTTGAAAAATCATAATTCTCTAATTTTATATATATATTTAGCCCATTAAAATTAAAACGCCATGTTTTTTAAAAAGCTGACCCTATTTTCTTCTCTTTTTGCTTTTATTTTGCCGTTTCAATCGATAAGTCAAGGTTTTCAAGTGAATTTCCAAGGACAAAAGCAGCAAGGTATGGGTTTGGCTGGAACAGCGCTTTATCAAGACGGGTCGAGTTTGTTTTACAATCCAGGATCGGTTGCGTTTTCTAATGAGAATTCTGTGAATATCGGATTCACTCCTGTGTTTGCCAATCTACTTTACGTGGATTCTACAACTTTAAACGGTTACAGAACCAACAATCCAATGGGAACTCCTTTTCACGCATATGGTTTGTTCCAATTAAAAGATTCATCAGCATTGAAGTTAGGCTTGGCTGTTTACACTCCTTTTGGTAGCACTGTGCAGTGGGAAGACGCTTGGATCGGTCGCTTTGCCATCACGCGTTTGTCTTTGTCGGCTATTTTTATTCAACCTACGGTTTCTTACCGCATCAATGACCGCATCGGTATTGGAGGAGGATTTATTGCTAGCACGGGTAGTGTAACTTTGCAACGCGACCTCCCTGTGCAATTTGACAATGGTGATTACGCAAACGCCACACTTTCTGGAAGCGCTTTTGGATTGGGATTCAATCTCGGAGTTCAATTTAATGCAACAGACAAATTATCAATTGGTTTAACTTACCGCTCTCAAATCAACATGAAAGTAAGCGACGGAGAAGCGCAATTCAATGTGCCAGAAAGCTTGGAGGCCAATTTTCCTGACGGCATGTTTTCGTCTTCTTTGCCCTTGCCAAGTGTTTTAACCGTAGGATTAGCTTATAAATTCAACAAAAAACTAACAGCAGTTTTGGACGTGAATTATGTGGGTTGGAAAGCATACGATACCTTGGCTTTTGATTATGCAGACAATACAGCTTCTTTGCAAGACACCAAATCGGCAAGGAGTTACAAGAATGTTTTCGCCTTCCGAGGTGGCGTTTCTTTCGGAATAACAGATGCATTCATTTTACGAGCAGGTGGAGGATATGGACTTACACCGGTTCAAAGTGGCTATGCCACTCCAGAGACACCGGATGCCAATAGACTCTACGGCACCTTTGGACTTGGATATCAAATTGATAAAAGATTGACTGTAGACGCCTCCTTGTTTTATACGCAAGTGCAACGAGCTGAAACGAATTTAGAGACCAATTTGAGTGGAACATTTTTTACAAAAGCAATCGCTCTAGGAATTTCAATAATTTATAAGTGGTAAGTATGAAGCAAAGTTTATTTTACATTACTTGGTTAGTTGGACTGATGTTCTTTTCGATAGGATGCAAACCGAAATATGCCGAGCCTAACTTGTCCGCTGGCGCAATGAATCCAGAGCGCTTTGTGATGATTGGCGATGGTCATTCTGGTGGTTACATGGATGATGCGTTGTATTACGATGGACAAAAAAATGGCCTAGCTGTGCTGCTTGGAACACAGCTAGAATTGGCTGGAAGTGAAGCTTTTACAACGAAATTGGTTGCCGAAAATTCTGTGGGCTCTAACTTGAATGGACAAGCACGCCTGAAATTGGATTACAAAGAAGATTGCACTGGGGCTACTTCGCTTTCTCCAGTGCGCATAGCTCCGTTAGGCGATTTAAACATAATCACAGCAAGCACTTTTTCAGGAGAGTCATCCTTTAGGAACTTTGGGATACCAGGTATGCGAACGCCACAAGTGATTAGTCCGAATTACGCTCAGTTTAATCCTTATTTTGCGCGTATAGCATCCTCGAATTTTGTAACACCATTGCAAGATATTTTGTCAACAAACCCTACTTTCTTTGCTCTATATTTAGGGATTGAAGATTGTATGACGTATGCAAAATCTGGTGGTTCAACTAACAATATGCCAAGTATTGAAGATTTTACTTCGGCCTACACAACAATTGTTGAACAACTTAAAGGCCAAGGAGCAACGGGAGTATTAGCCACCATTCCCGATGTTCGCACGATGCCATATTTCCGCACTATTCCCTATAACGGTCTGAATTTAGAAGCATCCAACGCTGCACTTTTGAATAGCGTTTTTAATCCTTTGGGTTTTTTCTTCGACCTTGGTCCTAATGCATTTATGATTTTTGATCCAGAAGCCAATGATTTTCAAGTGAGACCAATTTTATCCGGTGAATTGTTACTTTTGAGTATTCCCTTGGACTCGGTTAGATGCTATCAAATGGGGTCGGTTTATCCGTTCCGAAATGAATTTGTGCTCACCTTTGAAGAACAGCAATATTTAAATATGATGACGGCTTCTTACAATGATATTATTCGCTCATTGGCAGCGACTCACGGCCTAGCCCTAATAGAAACGAATACCCTTTATCAAAAGTTGTTCACTGGTTTTACCTACAACGGTGTAAATTTTTCAGCGCAATTTGTTTCTGGTGGCGCTTTTTCGCTTGATGGCATTCACCTCAATGGAAAAGGAAACGCTTTATTGGCCAATGAATTTATACGTGTAATCAATAAGTACTATGGTGCCTCAATCCCTGCCTTAAACGTTGGGGCGTTTGACGGCGTTTTTTTCCCTTAATTTGTAAACAAACTAAAACTATATATGATGAATAAACTATTTACTTTTTTTGCTTTATTTGGTGTGTTTTATGCTGGTGCTCAAACGCTATGTGATACTGGTCGCTTCGCTGAAGACGTGTTCGAAAACGTAACCGTCACGTCGAATGTTGCTTACGGACAAAATACATCTTGGGCGGGTTCTAATATCACGCTTTATTTTGATTTTTATGAACCAGCAGCTGACATGATGGAGGCTCGTCCTTTGATTATTTGGGTGCATGGGGGCAGTTTTTTGGGGGGAAGTAGATCCGATCAAGATATGATTGAGTTATCCAATAGATTTGCTAAAAAGGGATATGCTTGTGCGAGCATCAGCTATAGAACAGGTTTTTTTCCCATTGATTCCACTAATGCCGTTCGCGCTGTTGTGCGTGCAACGCAAGATTTAAAGGCAGCCATTCGCTATTTCTATATGGATGCATCAACAAATGATACGTATAAAATTGACACAAACCGTATTTTTATTGGTGGCACTTCCGCTGGTGCAATTACCGCACTTCATGTAGCTTATTTAAATGAGGAATGTGAGCTTTATGATTATTTGACTGCTGCCCAACAAACAGCCTTAGGTGGGTTGGAAGGAAACAGCGGAAATCCGGGTTATTCTACGAACGTTCAAGGCGTTCTCAACGGCGCAGGAGCGTTGGCGCGATACAGTTGGATAGATCTTTCTGCAAACAACATTCCTTTGGCCTCCGTGCATGGAACAGCAGATAACGTTGTCACCTATAACCGTGGACTTGTTAATCCTGGAATACCACTGATGTATTTGGATGGCAGTCGTATGTTGCATGAGCGCGCTTGTGCATTAGATATTGAAAACCAATTGTATACGTTCAATGGGGCTGGGCATGTTCCTTATATTGGCACGAGCGCCACAGCACAAGCCTTTATGGATACAACGGTAAACTTCTACAGAGATTTTCTTGTGCAGCAATTAGGATGTACGCAAGCAGCACTTCAACCAGCAAATGCTTGGGCTCAAACAGCGAGTCTCTATCAAGTAGATTATTGCGATGGTAGTCCAGTAAATGAAGTTTGTGGCACAGTAAGCATCGCTGTTGAGGAACAAGCGGTGGAATGGATGATTTATCCTAATCCAGCGTCCAACCAAGTACGCATAGATTTGATGATGGACACCTCAAGCAAGGTAGTTATCACAGACATCAGCGGCCGCGTGGTCTATCGAAACAACTTCAACAACTCGGTAATAGACATTGACATTTCCGCGTTTACTGCAGGCACTTACTTCGTGCAGGTTTATGGACAGGAAGTAGGCTACGTGCTATCTAAGAAATTGATGGTGGAGTAGGGAGTAGGAATAATTTTCAACCCCCATGAACCTTTACCCCACACATTGTAATCCAGTGTGTGGGGTATTTTAATTAAAATCGCTTCACCACTCCCAAATTCACGCCCCAATACCACTGGCTGAGTTTTCCTACTTGCGAAATACGCGAATCGTAGAACACCATACGGGCTTCGGGTTGTATAAAAAGCGACCAAGATTGATGAAACTTGAACATTATCGTGGTGTTATTTACCCATTCGCTTCGAAATACGGGGCTGGCCTGCCTGAAAACATAAGTCATCCCAATACCTGAACCGATGCGCCAATCGACTATATTGGATTGAATTAAAGAAAAATGAGCCATTACAGGCGCCTGAATCATTTGTGCTCCTCGCGACCATGATTGGCTATTTTCATAGAAAACACCGTAGCGCAAATAGTGCAATCCAGATTCAAGTCTCAAACGCGGGGCCAATGCTCGGTTGATGGAAATACCCACATTGATTAATGTGAATCGAATTACAGAACTGATGGAGTTAGAATTCGATTCGCTGATATTCAAATAATCCGCGTTGTTTCCTGTATATTCTAGATTTACAGAATTCGTTAGGCCACCTGCCAGGAAAGCTGATGAATTTTGTCGTCTTGTTGCGGAAAAACCGCCAATCAATGCAAGTTCCCATTTTTTAGATTTTAACTCGTTTTCCTTGGTAATCTGGTTTGCTGGATTCGAAGTTACCAAATCTTCTTTGGGTTCGTCGTGTGTTTTCTCCTTGGGAGTAACGGAATCTGTATTTTGTGGCTCAGGAATTTTAACAGGCTCGTGTATTTGAACAAGTTCTTCCTCAACCGTTAATTCAGTGATTTCTTGAAGTGGTTCATCGATATACTTCGGTGTAGTAGATTGGCGATTTCTTTTGATTGCATTTCCTTTTTGTTCAGCCAAGGTTTTGTTCATTCTCTTTGAATCTGTAGCCGATTGTCCAGTATTAAAGTTATTGTTTGCATTGTTGGTTTGCTTTTGATTAACAGCAGTCATTTTAAATGAACCCCACGTTGCATCTTGTGCTTCCTTTTGAACAATAGTTTTTTCACCATTTCGAAAATGGACCAGCGAAAAACCAAGAATCATCACAGCAGCAACTCCTGAAAACCACCAAATAACAACCCGGCGCTTCTTTTTATTGTCGAGCGCAGAAGCCACGTTGTCCCATACTTCTGGCGGAACATCGGCGTTGAAGTGCTCAAATTTATTTTTCAAAAAATCACCATTTTGCATAGTTCAAAAGCATTAATTCTTGTTTTTCTTCTTGTTCAATCATTACGCGGAGCAGTTGTCGCGCTCGGCTGTATTGCGATTTGGATGTGCCTACCGTAACCGATAAAGCCTCAGCAATTTCGGGATGCGTCATGCCTTCAATGGCGTAGAGGTTAAAAACCATCCTGAAACCCGTTGGCAAGCTTTGTATTTTCCGCAATAAATCATCTAAGGTCATGTTGTTCAGCGCATTATCCAAAATACCATCACTATCATTTTCAGCAGCATAGCGTGATAAATGCTGGTGCATCATTTTGTTTTTTCGATACATTTCAAGACATACATTCACCGTTACCCGGTGCATCCATGCCCCCAAAGCGCCCGTTTTTTCAAATTTATTTAGGTTCGAAAAGCAGCGAATCATGCTTTCTTGTACCAAATCGTTGGCCTCGTCTTCGCAGGATGCATAACGCAAACAAACGCCTCTCATCATGGGTGAAAATCGGTCAAACAATAGCTTCTGCGCCCACCGCTCATTGTTGAGGCAGGCACTCAAAAGCTCATAATCACTATATTTATCCGTTTTCTTTTCCAGGTTATAATCAGATTATCTAAAAATAAAGCCGAAAGTTAGTTCAAAACGATTCATGTGATGCATCAAATCGGTGTCATAGGGCAGGCATTCCCAACAATAGTTGCTCACCCCGTGTTCTTCAACATAGGTATAACGATAACCTACGCTGGTAATGATGCCAACAGAGTTCGAGAAAAAGTGTCGAATCCCCAATTTTGCTCCGCTCGTGAACCCCAAAGTTCTCTCCACTTGCGTGTGATAGTAACCGTGATTTCTCGATCCTGCGTTCTGCAAATAAGATGCACTTATCGAAACGAAAGGCGATGTTTTTTTGTTGTTGAACGCAAATCTACTCTCAAAGCCAAGTGGGATAAATAAGCCTGGATTGTGTTTTTCTAGTCCCGTTACAAAAGAAACATTCCAGTATTTTCCTAGTGAAAATCCGTTTTTTACCTGAAACCAACTAGAAACTGATTCCCCCGCTAAAAACCCGGTATTTAGTTCGCAGAAATAAGCAGGTTTCAATTTCTTCTCGACAATTTTTTGTGCCTGAACCCCGAAAATACTAAATAATGTCAGGGCTAAAAATGTGATTTTATACTGCTTCATGGCTGAAAAGTTATTTTGCTTAAGAACTGAATTTGGGCAGGGTTAGAATAATCGTATTGTGTGATTCCATCGCTGCTTATCATAATCGCAACATTGTTGTGTGGTATGATATCGATGGCATCAATGTTGTTCAATTGATGCAAAAGATGGTTGCCTACTGTGAGTGGATTAGAGGCATCAAAAATTTTCAAACCTGCGCTACCATCACAGATGAAAAGCAAATTATTGTCGATGCCCAAGCCGTGTGGATTCAACATTTGAAAGGTTTCTTTGAGAATCGGCTGTGACAAATTGCTCACGTCAATCACATCGAGTTGGTTGATGTTTTGCCCGCAGATATTACCCGATCGTATGGTCACATAAGCATAATCGTCTTTCACCACCACTGGGTCGCAAGCCTGAGCGTGATTGATAACACCAATTTGATTGGGTTGATTCGGATTGCTCACCGAATAAATCAACATGCCCGTTGTTGTTCCCATAAAAAGATGATTATTGTAAGCAAAAAGCGTTTCAACTTCGCGCCAGATCACCACAGGTGTTGTGCTTAGAGGCGCAAGTGGATTCCCAATATTTATGGGATACAATCGGTTGCCTTCCATCACATACAAGTGATTTTGGATAATAGAAAACTTGGTTATGGAGCCCGAAATACCAGTTCCACTGCCAATACTTGGTCCACCTGCGTCTGTCAAGTTGGCTAGAGCGCCGCCTTCAAAATAGACGGGATATTGTTCGACCTCTTCTTTGGTTTCTTTGAGTTCCCAAGCCACAACAACGCCTTTGTCTTTATCCACAGATGCCATTGGGTAGTTAGGGTCATGCTGAGGCAAAAAAGCTGGGAACACATCCTTCAAGCGAGCTACCTCAATAGGTTGCTGCCAAGAACTGATGTCGATAACCACCAAGTCGATTGCACTATTGGTATACAAATATTGATCTTTGATAGAAACTCCGGTGCAGTTCGGAATATTCATAAAGCCTTTAATGATAGGCGCACTTGGATTGGTATTATCAATAAAATGAATGCCTTCATTTTCCTCCACCACGAGTAGATAATTGTCTTTCAAATATATGTTACCTCCATTTTTGACGGGTCGCGGCGCTTCATAACGCACTTGGCTTCTATAAAGCTCATAATCCATATACACAGGCACATTGGCTATGTGTTTTATGAACATTTTGTCCTTGCACGAAGCCAATAAAAGGCTTGCGAACAACAGATATCCTCCTATTTTCAAATACTGTTTCATTATCTTTCTGTTTAGAATTTATTTGATAATGAAACTCAACAGAAAAGGGTTGCATTTTTGGGGAAAGAAAAAAGCCAAAGATGAAATCTCATCCTTGGCTTTTTAAAATGCGCTTATATTAGTGAGAAGCTATCCCTCTACAAGGTGCCCCGCTTTTCCTGCTCCCGTTCAATCGATTCAAACAACGCTTTAAAGTTGCCAGCACCGAATCCTCGAGCACCCATGCGTTGAATGATTTCGAAGAATAAAGTTGGTCGGTCTTCAACGGGTTTGGTGAAGATTTGCAATAAATATCCTTCTTCGTCTGCGTCAACCATAATGCCTAGTTTTTTGATGGCCTCAATGTCTTCCTTCACTTTGTGGTCGAATGCGCCAACACGATCAGGAATGGCCGCATAATACTCATCAGGTGGTGTGGATAAAAACTCAATGCCTCGCTTGCGTAATTTGGCAACCGTAGTCAAAATATCATCTGTGGCCACCGCGATGTGCTGCACACCAGGGCTTTCATAAAAATCCAAATATTCTTCAATTTGCGACTTTTTTTTGCCCTCTGCTGGTTCGTTGATTGGAAATTTCACACGACCATTGCCATTCGACATTACTTTTGACATCAAAGCCGAATATTCTGTGTGGATTTGCTTGTCGTCGAATGAAAGGAAATTCTCGAAGCCCATCACGTCTTCGTACCATTTTACCCAAGTGTTCATTTCACCCCAACCGACGTTGCCAACCATGTGGTCGATAAACTTCAATCCAACTGGCTCAGGGTTGTAATCCGACTCCCAAGCTCGATAGCCTGGCAAAAATGTGCCTTTATAGTTTTTGCGCTCCACAAAAATGTGAACGGTTTCGCCATAGGTGTAAATTCCTGAACGCACCACTTCGCCGTGTTCGTCTTTTTCTACGGTTGGCACCATATACGATTTGGCTCCCCGCTTCGTAGTTTCTTCCCATGCCGATTGCGCATCTTCAACCCAAAGAGCAATAACTTTTACGCCGTCGCCGTGCTTTTTTACATGCTCACCAATTGGTGAATCGCTATTCAAAGCTGTGGTAAGAACCAAACGAATTTTGTCTTGTTTCAAAACGTAAGACGCGCGGTCTCTAACTCCAGTTTCCAATCCAGCATAACCTAAAGACTGAAAACCAAATGCCGTTTTGTAGAAATGAGCAGCTTGCTTAGCGTTGCCTACATAAAACTCAACATAATCTGTTCCTAATAATGGTAAGAAATCCTGAGCTCCTTCGAAGATTTTCTCTAAACCATATTCTACATTTTTTACTTCTTTCATGTTTTATTCTTTGAGATTTGGTTAAAAATTGGCTGATCGCATCAATTTCCAATCTTATTTTTTTTATTTTTAATTTTCAAGATGTTTGCAGTCGAAGCCTACTCTACCCAAGACTTATAATATTCTTCATCCGCCATGTCAACAGCAGTTTGTGTCAATTTCAAGGGTTTGAATGTATCCACCATCACAGCCAATTCTAAGGTGTCTTTTTGTCCAATTGAACGCTCCATCGCTCCTGGATGCGGACCATGCGGAATGCCCGCTGGATGCAATGAAATGTAACCCTTATCAACATGATTTCTACTCATGAAATCACCATCAACGTAATACAAAACCTCATCGCTGTCGATGTTACTGTGGTTGTATGGCGCTGGAATCGCTTGCGGATGATAATCGTACATACGCGGACAAAACGAGCAAACCACAAAATTATGCGCCTCGAAAGTTTGATGTATCGGAGGTGGCATGTGCACGCGACCTGTAATCGGTTCAAAATCGTGAATAGAAAAGGCATAAGGGAAATTGTAGCCATCATAGCCAACCACATTAAAAGGGTGAGAGCCATAAACCAATTCATGCAAGATATTTTCTTTCTTCAATTTTAAGAGAAAGTCGCCTTTTTCATTATGAGTTTCTAACATTTCTGGCGCACGGATATCGCGTTCACAGTAAGGCGAGTGTTCCAACAATTGACCAAATTTGTTGCGGTATGTGCGCGGAGTTAAAATAGGGGAAAACGACTCTACAATAAACAAACGATTGTCTTCTGCATCGAACTCAATTTGGTAAATAATGCCGCGTGGTACAATCAAATAATCTCCATAAGAGAACTTCAAATTACCAAGCATAGTGCGCAGTGTGCCTGAGCCTTTGTGAACGAAGATCATTTCATCAGCGTCCGCATTTTTATAGAAATAGCGCGTCAATGACTGAGTCGGTGCCGCTAAAACGATGTTCAAGTCATTGTTGAACAAGACTGTTTTTCTGCTTTCTATGAAATCAGCGCTTGGAATCAGTTGAAACCCGTTGAGCATTTGCGACTTGATGTTGTTTTTTACAGCAGCTATAGGTGTCATGTCGATTGGATTGCCAACTGACTTCACCATGGTAGGGCGATGCACATGATACATCAAAGTAGACATACTACTAAAGCCTTCTGTGCCAAAGAGTTGTTCATAATAAAACTTTCCCTCGGGAGACTTAAAAACGGTGTGTCGTTTGTGGGGGATATTCCCCATTTTATGATAAAAAGGCATAAGGCTTTTTAATTGAAAAATGAATACTTGGTTCTTAAAATACTGAGTTAATACAGCATCGTGCCATACAACTCATCACTCAGGATTTCTCTTGTGAAGCATTTTGATTAAGGATTTTACTCTATTCAGAACCATTGAAGCTATTAAATGTTTGAACAAAAGTAGAAAATTAATCCGAATCAAAAAATGATTTATTTCAGTTGAACTCTTACTTTTGTCTCGCTATTAACACAATAAAATTCAATTAATGCAAAAGACTTTGGTAATTGGTTCGGCAGGACAAATCGGCGTTGAAATTGTTCGTGCTTTGGTTGAAAAACAAGGCCATGATAATGTATACGCTTCCGACCTCAATGAGGTTTGTCCAGATTCTCTTCAAGGATTCAACTACTTATCTTTAAATGCTTTAGATAAAGATCGTTTGGAGCAAATTGTGGTTCAAAACCAAATTACTGATGTTTATTTATTGGCAGCGCTTCTTTCAGCAACAGCCGAGAAAAACATTGCTTTTGCTTGGGAATTGAATATGGACGGTTTGTTTCATGTGCTTAATTTGGCCAAAGAAGGCAAAATTAAAAAAGTGTTTTGGCCTTCGTCTATTGCTGTTTTTGGTCCAACAACCCCGATGGCAAACACGCCGCAAGAAACGGTGATGGAACCAACAACGGTTTATGGCATTTCTAAATTGGCTGGTGAATTGTGGTGTTCGTATTACCACCGAATTTTTGGGGTAGATGTACGCTCAATACGTTACCCTGGTTTGATTTCTTACCAAAGTTTGCCCGGCGGCGGAACAACTGATTATGCAGTGGATATTTTCTACCATGCCTTGAAAACAAAAAGTTACACTTCATTTTTGTCAGAAAACACCGCTCTGCCTATGATGTTTATGGAAGATGCTATTCGTGCCACCTTGGAATTGATGGACGCGCCAGCAGAAAACGTAAAAGTTAGAACAGCCTATAATTTGGGGGGAATTAGCTTCACCCCAGCAGAGTTGGCTGCCGCTATACAGAAATTTATCCCTGAATTCAGCATCAATTACGCCCCAGATTTCCGTCAAAAAATTGCCGATTCATGGCCTGACTCTATTGATGATTCAGTTGCGCAAAAAGATTGGGCTTGGCGACCTAAATATGACTTATACACGATGACTAAAACGATGTTGGAGAATGTGGATATTTCGAAATTGGTTTAGAAAAAGAGAAGAATGTACCTTTGACCCTATGAAATACCTTATTATCGGTCTTGGCAATCCCGGCTCTAAATACGAAAACACCCGTCACAATATAGGTTTTCGTACTGTGGAATCTTTGGCCAGAGAAAAAGAAGAAACTTTTAAAGCTGTTCGTTTGGGCGAAATGACAAGTATCAAGTACAAATCGAGAATCTTAATTTTGTTAAAACCTAACACTTTTATGAACCTTTCGGGTCAGGCAGTGAAATATTGGCTGCAGCAAGAAAAAATCCCAATTGAAAACGTGTTGGTGATTACTGATGACATCGCTTTGCCCTTTGGAAAGATTCGACTAAAAGGAAAGGGTAGTGACGGAGGCCACAATGGATTAAAGAGCATCCAAGAGCATTTGAACACGAACCAATTTGCTCGACTTCGCTTTGGTGTTGGCTCAGACTTTCATCCCGGACAGCAAGCCGATTATGTTTTGGGCGAATGGCCTTCGGAAGATTCGAAGTTACTTCCCGAGGCGATCACTGCTGCAAAATCATGCGTGTTGGATTTTGTGAGTATCGGATTAAGCTTGTCCATGACAAATCACAATGGGAAGTAATATTGAAGTTATATCAATTCTATTTCTAATTCTATTTTTTGCATCAAGAAACAAATTCCTGCCAAATAATGAGGAATCAGAAACGCAATCCTTACAAAACGGGTCTATCGTCATCGAACTAAACGACCAATGTGTGGTGCAAAAAGATAAAAAATGTGGCTACATAATAGAAGTGCTCATGCAGGATGATTTTTTCATTTGCGCCTAAAAATTTCCCAGAGGCCTACCAGAATTTGATCTTGCGTGTAGCATTTTCAACAATAGATTATTCCAATCAAGCCAAGAAATGTGAACAACACCGCATCGTTCATTTAAGTAAAATTGAAGTCGCGCTAGATTTTGATAGAATAAACCCATCACAGCATTGTATTGTTATTATTTTTGCCACACAAACACAAGTTTATGCCACGCATTTTAACAGGAGTACAGAGTACAGGAACGCCACATTTGGGTAATATTTTAGGCGCCATTTTGCCCGCTATTCAGCTTTCTGAAAAACCAGAAAATGATTCGTTTTTGTTTATTGCTGATATGCACTCCTTGACACAAATTAAAGATGGAAATGAGCTTCGGGAAAACACAAATAGCACGGCTTCTGCATGGTTGGCTTGTGGTTTAGATACAAATAAAACAACATTTTATCGCCAGTCAGATGTTCCAGAAACTGCTGAATTGTCGTGGTATTTGAGTTGCTTTTTCCCGTATCAAAGATTGACTTTGGCACATTCTTTTAAAGATAAAGCGGATCGATTAGAAGATGTGAATGCAGGTTTGTTTTCTTATCCAATGTTAATGGCAGCTGACATTTTGCTTTACGATGCTGAATTTGTGCCCGTTGGTAAAGACCAGCTGCAACATTTGGAATTTACCCGCGATGTGGCCGCTCGTTTTAATCACAAAATGGGCGAAACACTGGTGTTGCCTCAAGACTCATTGAACGAACAAACCATGGTTATTCCGGGCACAGATGGCCACAAAATGAGTAAATCACGTGATAACTTCATCAATATCTTTTTGCCAGAAAAGCAATTGCGCAAACAAATTATGTCCATCGTGACAGATAGCACCCCACTTGAAGAGCCTAAAAACCCAGAAACATGTAATGTTTTTGCCTTGTATAAACTCTTGGCCAACCAAGAACAAATTGCAGCGATGCGTCAAAATTATGAAGGCGGAAATTATGGATTTGGCCATGTCAAACAAGCGCTTTTTGAGTTGATATTAGAAAAATTTGGTTCGGTTCGCGATCACTATAACTTTTACATGAGTAACAACGAAGAGTTAGAGAAATTGCTGCAAGAAGGAGCAGAAAAAGCAAGGGTTGTGGCTAAAGCAACTTTGGGTAGAGTGAGGAAAGTGTTGGGTTATTAATTAGCTTTTTTTTGGTTTCTAAATCAATCTGATTTATAATAACCAAGGCACAACGTTTCATTGGAAAATTTAGTTACTTTTGAACCAAGAGACATGTTGATTTGTTTCTAAAAGAAAAACATGTTTGGACTATTTAAAAAGAAATCTGAGAAGGAAAAGTTGCAATTGGCCTACAAAAGCGCTTTAAGCGAAGCCCATCAACTCTCACATAGCAATAGAAAAGCAGCTGATGCGAAATTAGCCGAGGCAGAAGAAATATTAAAGAAAATTGAAAAGATAGGATAGTGATTTTTTATGTTGCATTATGATAAATTCCATCATCCCACGTCAACTGACTGGGTAACTTTCATTCACGGAGCTGGGGGGAGTTCATCTATTTGGCACAAACAAATCCGGGCATTCAAAGCACATCTCAATGTTCTTCTCGTTGATTTAAGAGGACACGGAAATTCAAAAATGAAAGATTTGATTTTTAGACCATATACTTTCGAGGGGATTGCAAAAGATGTGATTGAGGTGTTTGATTACTTGAATATCGAAAAATCTCATTTGGTTGGCATCTCGCTTGGGTCAATAGTTTCTCGTGAAATAGCAGAAATAAATCCTGATAGAGTAAGTAGTTTAATGCTTGGAGGTGCCGTTCTACAGTTAAATCTTAAATCAAAAATATTGATGCGCTTCGGAGTTGTTTTCAAAAACATTCTCCCTTATATGGTTTTATATAAAATATTAGCATGGGTCATTTTGCCTAGAAAAAATCATAAAAAAGCTAGACTTCTTTTTGTGAATGAAGCACGCAAACTTTATCAAAAAGAATTTATTCGATGGTTGAAACTCATGGGTGAATTGAACAACAAACTTACTGCCTACCAAAACAGTCAGATTCGTATACCAACTTTATACCTTATGGGCTCACAGGACCATTTGTTCTTGCCAGCGATAGAAAAAATATCAAAAGCTCAGAATAATTCAAAGCTGGTTGTTTTTCAAAATTGCGGACATGTAGTCAATATAGAACAACCTATGCAATTTAACGAGAGCTGTTTGCAATTTATTTCAGAAGTCATGATGCTTAAAAGTGCGTAAAGCCTATATTTTGATGTCCTTTTATTTCGATGGAAAATTTATTCACTTTTGAACCAAACTCCTTTTGCATCTGTTTCTCATAGTCTGTTTCTCATAGAGAATATGTTTGGACTAATTAAAAAGAAATCTGAGAATGAAAAGTTGCAATTGGCTTTCAAAAGCACCTTAGGCGGATCCCATCAATTCTCACAGAGCAATAGAAAAGCAGCTGGCGCGAAATTAGCCGAGGCAGAAGGAATAATAAAGAAAACAGAAAAGCTAGGACACTAATCGCTTATTTAGGGCCTTAGTATTTTCAACTTTTTTTCATGTTATCCTTATATCAATTTAATTTATTTAGCTCAGAGTTTTAGAAAACTCATCAATCTTCTCAAACATAGTTTGGTAATACCTCCGCGGCAAAGTATGCCCCATGTTTTCGAGAATGAGAAGCTTGGTTTTTGGTATTTTTTCGGCGAATTTATATGCATTTTTCACTGAAATTATTGGGTCGGAGTTACCATGAATCAGAAGTATAGGAATTTTAGATTTTTTCAGACTCGCATATCTTGACCGTGTCCACAAAACGGCAATCGACTGATGTACGGAGGAATCAGGGCGAATCATTTGTTTGTTTTCGTAATGGTATTTGCAAATCGCAGTAATCCATTCCGCGTCAGCGTCGTCAATATTTTTTGGGTCGAGTATTTGCCAAATTTCTGTATTTATGGCTATATATTTATCAATTCCTGAGAGTTTTCTTGGTTTTGCAGCCATAAAACCCATGCGTATAAAAGTTAGATATGACCTGAGAGTCATGTTGAATAAATGTACGTTTGCTCCAGACATCATTGAGGTGATAGCAGTAATGCGCTCAGGAAAAGAGATGGCCAATTGCTGCACAATCATTCCGCCTAATGAAACGCCCACAGCATGAACTTGTTTTATTTTTGCGTTATCCAAAACAGCAATGCAATCGGCAGCCATATCATGCAAGTCGAATTTGGTTTTGCCCCAATTCTTCACAAAACTCGAACCCCCTGTGCATCGATTATCCATGCGAATAATGCCATAATCAGCCTTGATAAACGCATCTAAAAATTGATTGCTCCATCCAAAGCCGTCAATGCCTAAACCCATCACGAATAACAAAGTGTGTCCATTTTTAGACGAAATTGCTTCATAACGTAGTCTGACATTTCCATTGAAAGCATAATATGACTCTGATAATAGAATAGATTGCACAGTGCTTGTTTATCGTTAATCAGTTAAATAGTTAAGCGTCGATAGACATTAATCTAACATGTATATTAAACTCAAAAATAAACATTATGTTTGCGCTAAGTTATCCAAAAATTGAACTAAATGAAAAAAACAGCTTATTTCGCGTTAACGTTGTTCGGAGTTGCTCTATCGGGTTGTAAATCTTACGTTCCGCAAACTTACGGACCCGTAGAATTTGAGTCATATTTTGAAGGCCCATTATACCCAAGCGGTGTTTTGGATGCTCAAATTGAATTCGATTTCTCTCCAGAAGATTTTGATATCAGTAGAGATGACGTACACAGTATGATTTTAGATGAAATCACCTTGACCACTGAATACGAAAATGGCTTTGGTGATTTTGAAAACATCAGTTTTATGATTAGTGCCGATGGCGTTGAGGCGGCAAACGTTGCTACCATCAATATCACGGACAATTCAAAAGAATTGGTGGTTCCAGGCTTAGCAGAGGGAGAAATTAAAAAATTCAAGAACGTTAAAAAATACTATTTACAAATCACGGCTGTTGCAAAACCAGATATTGAAGAGACATACGAAGACATCGATATCAAAGGTGCTTTTTCAATGAGCATCATGATTCCAGACAAGAAATAACACATTGGCATACGTTTTGTATACAAGAGTATCTAAATTAACAATCAAATTATTGAATTATGAAAAGTATAGGTAAATCCATATTAATGATGTTCTCCTTTGTTGCTTTAGTAGCAACTTCTACAGCTTTCGTTAACAACTCATCAAACAGTGAGGAAGGCGATACATTACTAGGCGTTTGGGAGCCAAGCCACGGTAAGGCTAGAGTAAAAATATCTAAAGTCGGAAACAAGTATTTTGGTAAAATCGTTTGGCTGAAAGAACCGAATTATCCAGATGGAGGTAAAAAGGTCGATAAAAATAATCCAGATTCTAAAATGCATACCACCCCTCTTTTGGGATATACGATGTTGAAAGATTTTGAATTTGCTGGTAAAAAAACTTGGTCTAACGGAACAATATATGACCCAGAGAATGGCAGCACTTACAACTGCAACATCAAATTGACTGAACAAAACACGATTGAAGTGCGAGGTTATATTGGTGTTTCCGCAATTGGTAGAACCGATACTTGGACAAGAATGGTAAAGAAATAAATCATTGACACTTTGTGTTGAGAGCTGCAATTGAACAATTGCGGCTCTTTTTTTTGGACAAAAGTAAAAATTTGCGTAACCTTTCACCGGCAAAATGTTATTCTAAACTCATGAGAGAGTCTTAATGGCGCGCTAATTGACTATTAATCAATCGTATAAATTAAAAAACAGAACCATGAAAAAGTTAATGATTGGAGCCTTGATGTCGTTATTTGTCTTGATTACTTTTGCGCAAGAACAAGAGCGCATTCACAAGACTTCTGAAGAAAAGGCTTCTATGCGGGCCAATGAAATGCAGCTGTCTTTGTCCTTATCAGATGACCAAAGTAAGAGGGTGGAACTGGCATTTTTGACGAAGATGACCAAAGCCAAAGAAATCCGCGCAAAATATCCTTTGGATAAAGAATTAGTTAAAAAAGAAATGCGTCCAGTAACGGCTCAGTTTAAGTCGACAATGAAAGAAATTCTTACTGAAGAACAATTCGTGAAATGGCAGGAAATGAAAAAGAAACACCCCAAAAAGAGGGAACGGTCAAATCATCAAAAGGCAAGCGAAAAATTAGTGAAATAGACTATATTTACAAAGTCAAATTTCGTATTGAATTTTTAAAACGCCTACAATTGTGGGCGTTTTTTATTTCTTCATGATTTTTTCTTGTAAAAAATATTTCCCGTCGATAATCACGGTAAGCATTAAAACTTGCGGCTCTAATTTGCGGTCAATGCGGATTTTCTCTTTGTTATTTAGCTTGAGTTCTAATAATTCGCCCTCTTGAAGTACTTGACCCGAAACAGAAGTGATTAGGTAGCGCGCATTTTTCGCCTTAGTCATATCAATCTCGATAGTGATATCCTTTTCTGTTGGATTTGGGTAAACTCGAATTGAATATGGGTTTGAACTCTCAACAGGAATGTGTGATGACGCATTGTTGCGCACCAACTTGACCATATAGATACTGGCATCTGCGCTTGTAGTATTTGTTTGGTTATTTGTAAACGGATGTAAACTATTTGATAGAATACCTCCGTAGATATAACCCACTAAAATTGTATCACCTTCTAAAGCATTCATGTCCAAAATTTCACCGTTGATATATGAAGCTCCATAATGAGGAATAAATTCGGATCCTGCACCTTTTAAACCCGGCATTTCTATTGGCAAAACATACTCTTGATAGCTGCCATCAGCGTTTCGCGTAAATCTACTGACGGTGCGTACAAATGGCACATTGTTGTCTTGCACCAAAACACCATTTTGATAATAATACTGACTCATGCCGCCAAAAAATAAATTATGAGATTGATTATTATTGGCATCATAAATAGGCAGTTTTGCCGCGTGATAATGGCTTAGGTATTGGTTGTATGCAGTATATGCCTCAAAGCCATTTGCTTTAATTTCAACAGGATATAAAAATGGTAAATCAGTGGTCATTTGAAAAACACCAGATGAAATCATGTAGCCAAAAGTGCCATCGGCAAATATTTGTGCCATGAGATTATAGTCTCTTCTGCGCAAATGAATAGCATCTACAATTTCTTCATACTCCGAAAAGGCAGGCTGAGATCCTGAGTTATTAATCTTGAATTTTTGAATTTTAGTATGGTAAGTTTGAGTAAAAGTTGGATTATTCATAGGATTGTAACGCCCATCAAATCGTTGGCCGCCAACCAAATAAAAGGAGTCTCCAATTTTACCTAACTGACCCCCTGTGTTCGCAAAAATTACATTACTCGTTTGCTTTATATGTGGAGCGATGGATTCTCCGTTAATAACTGCATTTATGACAGATGAAACTTGAACAGTTGTGAGTTTATCGAAAGTGATGTGGTCAGCAACCGTGGGTGAATATGCATAGCCGCCTATAATATACAGCGTGTCATCATCTTGGTAGAAATTCATATTTGTAGATTGCAGTTGTTCAGCAATTGGCGCACTTAAAGCAGTCAATGGAGCGGACCAGAATTGGGCATTAATCGGATCAATGACAAACAACAGATTGTTGTTGTTGTTTTGAGGAAAAGCATTAAAAGGTTGACGAGCGTGGATGCCATCTCTACGGCCACCGATTATCAACCATTTTCCTTCATGTTGAGCAGTAACGTATGAGTGCAGACCCACAACACCAGGAACTTCAAGGGCTTCTATAAGAACGTCATAATTGAAACTGTCCTGAGCGTGAGGCGCCTGAAATAGAGCACCTACAACAAGAAACGCAAATAATTGGTTTTTCATAGCTCAATTTTTTATGCGAATGTATTCTTATTTGGATGCACGACGCGTGACAATTGTCACAGAACAATCCTATCTTTACTCGTTCTAAGTAACATGAAAAATTTCAATTTATTTATTTTGTTGGTTTTGCTTTCAACACCAGTAATTTCACTTGGTCAAAATCCATCTGTAGAATCTCAGAATCTGCTTTTTAAACTCAAAACAGAATCTGATTGCAGTAACGAATTAATTACTCTGAGCGAGATACATGAAGACACATTGTGGTCGCACTTGAACAATGAAGATTTGCGCAAAGCCTTTTGGATCAATATTTACAATGCGTTTATCATTTTGAAAATCCGCAATTTCCCTAAAATTTACAAAAATCAGAGGACACAATTTTTTAAAAAGGATTGGATAACTATTGCAGAACACAAGTTAAGTTTCGATGATATCGAACATGGTATTTTGCGCAGGTCGAAAAATAAAACGAGCAGAGGGTATCTAAATAAGGTTTTCTACAAGATTTCTCCGTTTGAAAGGAAGTTTCGAGTAGCCCATCTTGACTTTAGAATCCATTTTGCCTTAAACTGTGGTGCAGTAAGTTGCCCGCCAATTGCATTTTATTCCGCAAATAAATTGGATGAACAACTAGACATCGCTCAAAATAATTTTCTCACTACAGATTCAAAATATGTTGCAGAAACGAATACGCTTTACGTGTCCAAGATTTTCTTTTGGTTTATCCACGATTTTGGCGGACGTAGAGGATTAATTGAACTTCATAGAAAATTAGAAATTGTACCTTTAAATTCAAAGCCGAAAGTGACATTTAAAGTATACGATTGGCATACAATTTATTGAGGATTAATTTCCCTCATATTCTACTACGTTGTTCTCAGTTTCATATAGTCGAACAGAGAGTTTGAGACGCATTGGGATTTCTGCCCTAAGTTTGTTCCAAATAACAACGGCCATATTTTCTGCTGTTGGGTTTAGGTCTTTAAATTCGGGAACATCCAAATTCAAATTGCGGTGATCAAAAGCATCAGAAACATTTTTTCGGATAATGTCTTTTAATATTTTGGCATCCATTACATAACCTGTTTCAGGGTCAATAGCGCCATCCACCCAAGTTTCTAGGACATAGTTGTGTCCATGAAAATTGTTGTTGTTGCACTTCCCAAAAATCTCTTTATTTTTTTCATCAGACCACTTCGGGTTGTTCAAACGATGCGCACAATTAAACGTTTCTCTTCTTCCTACTTTCATGATAAATTTGTATTCTTGAGACCCGCAGTGTTGCAAATTTTATCGCCGTAATCTTGCATTATTATTCTAAACCAAGCCGTATAATTTTGTGGATGCACCAGCATATCACCGCGTAAATCATCCATGGAAATGTATTTCCAGTCACAAACTTCTTCAGCATTAATTTTCGGCGCTTCATCCGAATGTCCAATCAAAACATGGTCGAGCTCATGTTCTGTTAATCCATGGTCGAGTGACGCGTGATAAATAAAGTAAAATCCATACGTCAAAGCTGTTTCAAAGCCCATTTCCTCTCGCAATCTTCTCAGTCCAGCTTGCTCTACAGTTTCGTCTGATTTTGGATGACTGCAACAGGTGTTGGTCCACAATCCAGCAGAATGATATTTGTCGATTGCCCTTCTTTGAAGCATCATTTCGCCTTGGCTGTTGAATACAAAAACAGAAAAAGCACGGTGCAATATTGCCCGTCGGTGTGCTTCCATTTTTTCCATTAATCCGATGGTCTGATCCTTTGAGTCAACGAGGATAACTTGTTCTTCCATTTTTTTTAAAACGTATTCGTTTAGAAATTGTTCTTCATTCGAGTAAAAATTATCGTTGTTTTTTGCTCTTATTTGAAGCTGATAAAATCTATTGGATTCACATAGCGCCCTTCAAAAATTAATTCAAAATGTAAGTGCGGGCCGGTCGAATTTTCTCCAGTATTACCTACAACTCCAACAGCTTCTCCCACTTTTACGCGTTCACCAGCCTTTTTGTTGCTAGTCTGGAGATGTTTGTATACCGATATAAATTGCGCATTATGAAAAATGATAAGTGTGTATCCACTGGATTTACTGTATTCTGAAAATATAACTTGGCCATCGAGAATAGATTTTACAGGCTCGTTAGGTTTGGTAACTATATCTACAGCCAAATGGTTGGGCGACATTTTTTGGGATATGGTGCCTTTTACTGGCGCGAAAAAAAACAGGCCATATTCGTTATTTTCTTTTTGCAAGATATCTGTAGATGTGTTCAGGTCTTGCTGTATTTTTTCCATCAATTCGCGCTCACCTTCGCCTGTCTTTGTGTCAATTAAGTTTTCTGCTTTTTCTGCTTTGGGTATTGAATCGGCCACTTCATCTAAGCGTGATTTTTTACCAAGTAATAGGGTTTTTAAATCGTCGGCATATTGCTGTCCTTGCTCCATTTGATAAGCCAAGGAATCAATACGTATTTGTTGATTAATCAAAAGCTCTTTATCTGCCGTTCTTAAGCTATCCGGCAAAAAAGCTTTTAGCGGGGTATAGCTCAAAATAAAATAAGTGATAAATGAAACTAGCACAAAAAATAAAAACACGGCAGAATAAATAGTAAGACGGGTAATCTCTACCCCAAAAAATGGTTCATACGTATCGGGCGAGAGCGCATTAATTTTTATTCTAGACAGTAGATATTTTCGCACTTTTTCGATCATTATTCTTTGGTCTGGTTCTTCAAAGCACGAAAGTACAATTTTTTTAGTTCGTTATTCAATTCTCTATTTTGCCTGATTCAAATGATAATTATAAGAAAGTGCGTCAACTTATTTTTTATTTCTAATGTAAATCTACGCCTGTTTTCCAATACTGATAAGGACTCTCAAGGAAGGAATTTTAACTCTAATTTCTAGTCATTCTTGACCAAATGAAGGAATCTTCTTTTTTACATTTGATTATTTGCACTATTTTTGTAAGGAAATAGGTGTTTCTATTTCGTTAAATTAGTTTAAATTTTTTTTTTCAGGACAACGAAAACCCATCTGAAACGTTAATCCTGTATAATCAAACCCACATTGACATTATTCAAATCACATATCATATCCATCTGCCTAACTTTTTTAGTTTTCTCTTCCGCGCAATCCCAACTGGTTACTGCAGGAAATCAATCACCTCTGCAATTGGTTCAAAACGTTTTGTTAGGGGGTGGAGTCACGGTTTCTAACATACAATATCAAGGTGCAGCGGCATCTATTGGTTATTTTAACGGATCAAATTGTAACGTTGGGTTAAGCGAAGGAATAATAATGACTACGGGAACGATCTTCAACACGAGTTCTGGTGCAGAAAGACTCGGTCCTCATGGTCCAAACGACAGAACAAACGCAGGTGTAAACAACAACCAACCTGGCTATGGCCTGTTGACCAGCATTGTTGGTAATACCACCTTTAACGCAACAGTTTTGAGTTTTGACTTTGTGCCTTATGCAGGGATTGTTGAGTTTCGTTATGTTTTTGCTTCTGAGGAATATCCTGAGTATGTTGGGTCAGACTTTAATGATGTTTTTGGCTTTTTCATTTCAGGTCCAGGAATTGGAAGTAATGTGAACATTGCTAGAATTCCAGGAAGTAACGTTCCAGTTACGATAAACAATGTGAATGCCGGACTAAATTCTTCTTATTTCGTTAACAACGGCACTGGCGTAAATGCCCCACAAAACAGCAGTGGATTTTATATTCAATACGACGGTTTCACAACTGTACTTACTGCAAGCGCCAATGTGATATGTGGAGAAACTTACAGGATAGTTTTGGCAATTGCAGATGTTGGAGATGGCATTTATGATTCTGGAATTTTCCTTGAAGCCAACTCATTTTCTAGCCCTGTTGAGGTAGATATAAGTTACGAACTTTCTTCTTTGGCATACGGTAATGATTACACAATGGCTGAAGGATGCACGGATGCTACAGTTACTATTTCTCGACCTGCGGAGTTGTCAGGAACAGCTTTAAATATCCCAATTACTATCTTGGGTACTGCCACGGAGGGAGTGGATTATACCAATATCCCAAACAACGTATTTTTAGCCGCCGGACAAACTCAAACTTCTTTTACTATTTCCGCGTTTGCTGATGTTCTTGCCGAAGGGATCGAAACTATACTCATAGATTTTGGCATTCCCGACCCCTGCGGTCAAAACGACTTTATCAGGGTAAATTTAGCAATTGACGATGTAGCGCCAGTTCAGATAGTGGTTCAAGATATTATTGTAACCTGTCCCGGACAAGAAGTGTCTCTTAGTGCAACTGCGAGTGGTGGGGGTGATGGCTACAATTTCCTATGGAGCAACGGTGAAACTACACCGAGCATAACTGTATCCCCAATAATAACCACGAATTATTCTGTATCTGTTACGGACAATTGTTTAGGGCAAACAGCCACTGGAATTGGCCAAGTGATTGTGCCAGTGTATGATCCTTTGTTGGTTTTTGCTCAAACAGACATTGTAACACCTTGTCCTTTTACCCCGCATACATTTTTAGCTGAAGCCTTTGGCGGTGCGGGTGATTATGCTTTTATTTGGAAGAACGGTCAGGACCTTGTCATGGGTACAGGCCCCTCTTTAACAGTTTCTCCGTCAGAGTCGTCTGTTTACACCGTCACGGTAGTTGATCTTTGCGGAAATGAAGCAACGGATGAGGTGAGCTATACTGTAACATCTCCTCCTCTGTATCCTTTTGTGCGTATAGACACGTTGATTTGTTTGGGAGACTCTGTACTTCTAGAAGCAAGTGGAACAGGTGGTTTTGGCGAAAAATTCTTCTTCTGGCCACACAGCGGTGAAACCACAGCCAATATTTGGGTGACGCCAGATTTTACCACCACATATACGGTTATTGTTTCGGATGAATGTAACACATTTACCCTAAGTGCTTCCGCCACAATTACAGTTGTTCGTGTAACGGCTAATTTTGATATTATTTCTACAACATTGTTTGAGGGTCTTCCTGTAACTTTTGAGAACCTATCTCAAAATGCAAGTTTCTATACTTGGATCTTTAGTACGGGTTATCAAACCAATCAAACGAACACCCAATATACTTTTAATGAACCCGGTGCTTACAATATAACTTTGTTTGCCGAAAATGAAATTGGTTGCCAAGATTCAATAACCAAAACGATTTTTATCAGACCTGAACACTACATCTATGTGCCCAACACATTCACACCTGATATTAATCGAAACAATGATTTCTTCTCTGCTCACACCGTGAATATTGTTGCTCTGGAAGTGTTTGTTTTCAACCGATGGGGAGAAGCTGTTTTTACCGCAAATAAGGTAGATTTTATGTGGGATGGCACTTACAATGACAGGCCAGTACCTGATGGCACATACATCTATAAAATTGAATACCGAACCATCGACAATGAAACGGGGAAATTGATTGGGCACGTGAACGTGTTGCGATAGTACCGTTTATCATGAGCAACTTGGTTACAATTTTTAATCTTACACCGTTCAACATTTTCTGCCATTTGACGTTATAGCTTTTGTTTTCTTTGTTCTTTATAACAAGCTATTATGACAAATAAATTTACTATTCTTCTTTCTATTTTGGTGGTTCTCGTGTTTTCAAATTTGAACGCTCAGACCATGAAAATTTCAGGGGAGGTGAATGACACTATCAATTTTAAGCCGTTAAGAGATGCATCGGTTGTCATTATCCGCCTTTCTGATTCTGTAATTGTGGATTATGCCTGGACAGATATGTATGGTCGCTTTTCATTCGATAAATTGGCAATTGACACAGTGGAAGTATTGATCACCCATCCTAAGTTTATGGATGTTTCATACTACGTCTTGGGCAGTGCAACAAATACTGAGGTTATTATTGAAAACGTCATCATGTCGGAAAACATGAAAACGATGAATGAAGTGGTCATTTTCGCTACTCAAAATCCTGTTTATTATCGTGGCGACACTTTGGTTTTTGTTGCAGACTCATTTGATGTAAAAACGAATGCAGTTGTAGAAGATTTGTTAAAAAAATTACCAGGCGTGGAAGTGGATGCGGCTGGAACCATTAAATTTCAGGGAAAAGAAGTAACGAAAGTGCTCGTTGATGGAGATGAGTTTTTTGGCTCAGACCATTTGATAGCAACAAGAAATTTGGACGCGCGTGCTGTTGACAATGTAGAGGTTTACGAGACTGAAATTGAAAATGCCTCAGACGGGAGTACGGAAACAGTGCAAGTCATGAACCTAAAATTAAAGGAAGAGGCTAAACAAGGTTATTTCGGACGTGTTGCTGCTGGCTCAGATTTCAATCGTTTTTATGAAGCAGAAGCGCTAGGTAGTATGTTCAACGGAAAGCGAAAAATATCTGCTTATTTTCAAACAAGCAATACACCAAATTCTGGTTTAAGTTGGGAAGATTCGAGACAATACGGTTTCGATAATGAAAGGCAAAACATAATAGATGAAGATGGAGATTGGGTTTGGTTTGGCAGTCCAAGTAGGGAAGGCCTGCCTCAATCAAACAGAGGGGGTTTGTTTTTTCAAGATCAATTGACTGAGAAACTTTTTGTGAGTTTGAATTATGGTTTCACTGACGCACAACTTGAGTCAAATTCAGATTTATCCCGTCAATATTTTTTCCCAGACAGTACTTATTCTGTAATTGATGAGAACCGAGGATTCAACAGAAACGTCAATCATGTAGTGAATTTGAATCTGGAATATGCACTAGATTCTTTAACAACAATTGCCATCAAGCCACAGATTAAAATGTTGAACGTTCAGCAAAGAGCCAATAATAGCTCTCGTTTCTGGGATAACTCTTTAAATCTATTTAGCGAGAGCCTAATGGACAATGAAAATGAATCGCAAGAAATGAGTTTCTCGAATGTTACAAAAATTACTCGAAAATTCAAAAAACCTACACGAAAGCTAGAAATTACACATCAGGTTGATTTTCAAAATAACCAGTCTACGGGGTTAATTAAATCTGGAAATTTGCGTTTGGTAGACAGCACACAGTTTAGTGTTTTTGACCAAAGAAAAGAAGGATCACTTTCAGGAGTGGGTCATTTAGCTCGCTTGGTTTATTGGGAACCAATCAACAAATTTTGGCGCCTCGAATTTGAATATCAGCTTAATTATTTTCAAACTTCTAATGGCGTTCGATCCTACAACAAAGTGGGTGATTTCTACACAGATTTGGACACCTTGTATTCTAATAATTTCGAAAACAAGCAAATCGTAAATATGTTTGGCGCTTTTGGTCGCTACGACAAAGGCAAACACATGGTGAGATTTGGCGCTCGCTTACGCAAGAATCAAACTTTCAATTACAATCTTTACACACAAGATAGATTTGATCGTGACATAAACAACTTTTTGCCTCGCATCACCTATAATTTTAAACCAAAACCGAGCACCAGACTTAGAGCAACCTATTCTACTGATGCTCAATTGCCGCAAATTTCTCAGTTGCAACCCTTACTCGATAACACAAATCCGAATTCTGTACAAATTGGAAACGCCAATCTTGTACCTGCTTACATCAATAAATTCGACCTCAATTTTCATTCGTGGAATGGTTTGAAATCTAGCTATATCTGGACAGGTATTTACGCCAATCAAACAAACAATGCTTTTTCTAACGCTATTACTTTTAACTCAGATGGTCAAACTGTAAGTGAAGTTGTAAACGTAAATGGGAATTATTCTGGCGGATTTTATGGGGGTTATGGTTTCCCTCTAAAAGGACAAACTTTAACGATGCGCTTGAATCTTGACGGAAATTACAGAAACACCAATAATTTCATCAATGGTTTGCAAAACACTACGAAAAACTTGAGCGCCGGCGCTAGTACTTCGTTGATGTTTAACAACGATACATTGACTATTGATTTCTCTGTGGGCACCAATTATAACCGCCCTCAAAGTACATTAGGTTTGGGGTCTAATCAACCTTTTTGGCAGCATAGCTTTGATTTAGACTTTGAGATTGAGTTCTTTTGGAACACCAGAATTTCAACCGATGCATCATATACTATTCTCACCCAACGCGCAGATGGTTTCAATTTGAACTATTTCATTTGGAATATGAGTATTAGCAAGAGATTCTTGACGGGAGAAAACTTAGTGCTTGAACTACAAGCCAACGATATTCTCAACCAAAACACAACTATTTCTAGAAATATCACCACCAACATGATTATCGACTCGAGAACACAGATTATCAACCGTTATTTTTTAGTGAAATTGACCTATTATTTCAAAAACAAAATTAAAGAGAAAGAGAAAGATGAAACATTTGACTAAACTCCTTGCCTTGCTGCTCATCTTGGTTTCAGGATTATCACAGGCGCAAATCATTCGATCGGGTAAAATCACATACGAGCGTAGAACCAATCTGCATAAGAAATATCCAGATGAAGAAACGCGTCGTTGGATAGGTAACGAGAAGTATCGCTACGACAATTTCACGCTTTATTTTAACGATACTATGAGCGTTTTTATGCCTGATGCAGCTCCAAGCCAAGGCCGAGGAGAATGGGCCACCATAAAGAATACGCACATCACTTTCCTCAATCAAGGTATGCGTCATAGTTTGATGAACGTCATGGGAGAAGAGGCCATAATTGTGGATGTCTTAAAGAAAAGAAGCTACAAGCGTTTGGGAAAAAAGCGAGAAATTGCCGGTTTCAAATGCCAAATGATGCGTTTTGACCTAAATGATTCAACCAGATTCTATGTTTGGTATTCTGATGCAATTCTTCCTAGTGTGGGTCCGGAGACTTATCTCGGATTACCAGGTGCAATTCTTGGTTTGGCAACAGAAGACGGTGGCGTGGTTTATTTTGCTCAAAAGGTGGAGGTCATGATGCCGGATTTCAGGGATTTGACACCTAGGTATAAAACCGCCAAAGCCAAAACTGAAGAAGAAATGCGGTTGTTCTTGATGGAAAAGATGACGGGATCGCCGTGGATAAGTATGGTGGTCAGAGAACTCTTTATGTGGTGAGAAATGCGTGTAGATAAATATTTGTGGTTTGTCAGGTTGTCCAAAACTCGCTCTCAAGCAACTGAATTGGTGAACAAAGGCAAGGTTCGTGTCAATGGTTCTTCTGTGAAACCTTCACGGGAGATAAAAGCAAACGACGTTATTTCTATTTCAAGGCACAATGCCAATTTTGAATACAAAGTACTCGATTTTCCAAAATCAAGATTAGGAGCTAAGTTATTGCCAGATTTTATGCGCGATATAACGGCACCCGAAGAATTGGAGAAATTTGAACAGTATCGTCAAACACAACAAGTTTATAGAAGCTTTGGTGACGGTAAACCGACTAAAAAGGACCGCAGAGATTTAGACGACTTTTTGGACGACTTTTTGGAATCTTAATTATTTTTCTACTTCTCTGGCATCCAAGGTTGTTCTTCTGCGCCAAGGTCTTGAGCAATTTTTCGACTTAAGGTAAAGAGATAATCACTAAGTCTGTTGAGATAAGTGAGGATAAGTGCGTCAACATGATCTTCACTTGCCAAATGTACCACAAGTCGTTCGGCTCTTCGACAAACGCAGCGCGCAACATGGCAAAATGAAACTGCTTGATGACCACCAGGGAGCACGAAGAAGCGCATTGGCGGTAGTTGCTCATCCATTTTGTCTATACTCGATTCAAGTTGCAACACGTGGCCTTCTTTCAGTTCTGGTAATTTCATAGAACTGCCTTCTTTACCAACGGCCAAATGAGAGCCAATTGTGAAAAGTAGTTGTTGTATTTCAATCAGTTCGCTTTTGTAGCTTGTTTGTATATCTTGATCGCGCAGCACACCTAGATATGAATTCAATTCATCAACTGTGCCGTAGGATTCAATGCGTAAGGCATGCTTTGATACGCGCATTCCACCGATTAATGATGTTTGTCCTTGGTCACCTTTTTTTGTATAAATCTTCATGTTTGGTTGAAATTTATTAATGTTTAAAATATTCAAAAATAATGCATTGAGTCACAAGCGCAGCATAAAATGTTCTTTTCTCTGTTCGGGTCGTTTCACCAAAACACCCATTCTCCCTAAGTCAATAGAAACGTGAAAATCGCTGGATTTAGAGAGGACTTGCCATGCTTGCCACATATCATCAGACCAGCGGATATCATCAAGTAACCAAAGCGTATCGTGGTGAGTGAATGGGCTTAGTAAAGCAATGTATTTTTTTAGCGCTTCACCATTGTGGTTACCGTCAATGAACACCAAATCATACTTTTTGTTTTTCAGTGCTTCAAAATATTTCTCGAATTGCATTTGGTGGAAGTGCACATTTTTAGTTTGAATAGGAAAAGAACTTTCAGCAATAGCATGTGTCTCGGGGCATCCTTCTATGGTGTCAATTTCCGATGAAGCGTTGCCCAAATGCAAATGAAGGGTGCCCCAAGCCAAAGAGGTCCCTAATTCTAAAATTCGATCTGGTTTGAAATACTTGGCCAGTTGATACAAGACTGCCGAATAGAGGTCTGAGGAACGGCTATTTTTGAAAATCTGACGTGCTTCTCGCTCCGAACCCATTTTTTTGGAACCCGCTCCAAAGTCTGAAATACTTATGACTTGAGTATCTGAATTGAGCTTTTTGCGCTGTGTTTCAATGATTCGCTTGTGTTCATCGTTAAATTTTTGTCTAAAGCAAACGTCAGACAAACCATACACAAAAGGTGAATGCAAGCCATGTCGTTTCTTCGCAAAAAAGACATGATGAAGTATGGAAATGTAGCGATTCATTGTTCAATAAACAGCACCAAAAATAACCATACTTGAATGATTATTTGTTATTTTGCAGGAATTTAATCCCGCATGTTAAACGACAACACAATAGACCTTCAACGAAACTGGGTGTTTTCTAAAAAACCCTTAGTAAATCTTCTTGGACCTTGCTCTGCACAGCGTGGAATAATGCGGCTATCTCAGGATGAAATTTCTGTTGCAATTGCAACTTTTCGATCTGAATCGCGCGACCTTACATTTTTTATTCCTGCTTCAGGTTCGGGTTCGCGCATGTTTGAGTTTCTTTATGATTTCTTTAAGCATTCAGACGACGATAATCGCATGAAGGTGGAGCGATTTTTAAACCATTTGAACGAATTTGCATTCAGTAGGATGATTGATTCCGACTGGCGTCAACGCCTTGAAGAAGGTGAAATTGATCTGAATACTTTTGCCGCTTATATCGTTGAAGAATATGGATTGGGTTTTGGTGCAATGCCCAAGGGTTTAATTCCTTTTCATGAATATGCTTATTTTGTACTTAACCCTTTTCAAGAACATGTATTGCAATGCAGCAAAGGTTTTACGGAAAAAGTGAAAATTCATTTTACGGTAAACTGGGACTACCACAAAGCCATTCAAGAGTCTATTGATTCGGTGATGAAAATATCTTCTCTGCATCCACGAGTTAGTTTTTCTGAACAAGATAAACAAACTGAGAGTGTGGTTTTTAAATCTGATGGCTCTATTTACACCGATGAAGCGGGTGTCGTTATCACGCGACCATCGGGTCATGGGGCATTGCTTGACAATCTGAATCGATTAGATGCGCGATATGTTTTTATCAAAAATATTGACAATATTCAGCACTTGAGTCAAGATAAGTCGGAGGAGGTTTTTTCTCTTTTAGGTGGAGTTTTAATCAAACTGCATCAAGGCCTCCTAGAGATTTATCATTCTCCAAGAAATGAGTGGCTTGCTCTTTTGAGAGACCTCAACCAAGAATTTCACTTGTTTTACAATGACGAGAGCATCCCGCAAGATTTGGATGTTTTGAGCAACTGGTTGATGCAGCCCAAACGTGTGTGTGGGATGGTTAGAAACGAAGGTCAACCAGGTGGCGGCCCTTTTTGGGTAGAGCGTGAAGGTGTTGTATCAAAACAAATTGTAGAGAAAGCTCAAATCTCGCACAACTCTTCACAATTGCTGACCTTGGTAAAAAGCACACATTTCAATCCAGTAATGATGGCTTGTGATTTATTTGATCTTGATGGCACGCGCTTAGATTTGACTGATTATCAAGATGCGGACTCTTACATGGTTGTAGAAAAGAAAATCAATGGCGAATCTATACGTTTTTTAGAAAGACCAGGTTTGTGGAATGGCTCTATGACCCATTGGACAACCGTATTTATTGAAGTTCCCGCAGATTCTTTCAGTCCAGTTAAAGATGTGCTTAATTTGTTGGATAACAAACACATTCAAGCAAGTTAGATATCATGGAAGGCGTTTACGAAATTGTTTTTAATACCATTCAAGAAGGATTAATTTTGACGGATTTGCAAGGAACGATTCGTTTGGTCAATCCACGTACAGAAAAGCTATTCGGGTATTCTAAAGGTGAACTGATAGGTCAAAAGATTGAAATTTTAATTCCAAAGGAATACCATCATAAACATGTGGTAAGCAGAGAAACATATCAGAAGCGACCGGTAAATAGGCAAATGGGTTCTGGAATGACGCTCTTTGGTAGAAAAAAGGATGGATCAAATTTTCCAGTTGAAGTGAGTTTGAATTCTTTTGAAGATCGTAATGGGGATCGTTTTGTGTCTGCATTGATCACAGATATACATGTTCGTAAAAAGGCTCAAGATGAGGTATTGCGTATTAATGTAAATCTAGAACAAATTGTAGCTAACAGAACCAAAGAACTCTACGAAAGCAAGCTGTTATACGAATCTATTTCCAAGTATTTCCCTACAGGTGCTATTTATCTACTCAGCTTGGATTTTACTATCGAATATGCTGATGGATTAGAGTTTGTCCGCTTGAAACACAATCCGAAGGAGATTTTGGGCTTGGATTATGTGAACGAAAATCAACAGAATCGACAGAAGCTTATGACCATGTTGAAAAGATTGATTGAAGAAGGGACGGTAAGGCCTGAAATCGTCAAAAAGGACAACGAGTATTACACGGTAAATGCCAGCTTACTCAAAGATACTTCCGGAAAGTTTAGCAGAATATTGGTGGTAGAAAACAACATCACACATCAGAAAAATATTGACGAATCTCTCGAAAAAAATATCGAAGAGCAAAGCCGGTTGAATATTCTTAAGTCGCGCTTTGTGTCATTTGCATCACATGAATTTCGAACACCTCTTACAACCATCAATTCTTCAGCAGATTTGATTCGAAAGTATATGGAAATCAAGAATACATAAAAGATTCAAAAGCACATTTCTCGGATTCAACAGTCGGTGGTTTATATGATAAGTTTGCTCAACGATTTTCTGTCTTTGGATAAATTGGATTCAGGTTTCGTCTCACTTAACAGGGTAAAGTTTGATATGAACAAGCTTCTCGACGAATGCCTGGAGGAAGTTGCAGGGCTCAAAAAGCCAGATCAAGAGATTCGCATTTATAATGATGTAGAGCACTTGGTTTGTGATCCTTTTCTACTGAAGTCTGTTTTTATAAATTTGATTTCCAATGGTTTGAAGTATTCTGGAGATAACGGAATTGTTAATGTTCATGTGATGCTGAAAAATGGCGAGCTACATATTCGTATTTCTGATAATGGTATCGGAATACCCGCGTCTGAATTGCAAAATTTGTTCACTCGATTTTTCCGAGTTTCCAATGCGCAAGAAATTAAAGGAACAGGTCTTGGTTTGCACATTGTTGCCCGACATGTGGCTATGCTCAAGGGGGAAATTTCCTACTCAAGTCAAGAAGGTAAAGGCACAGAATTTTCTATAGTGTTATCACGTCAAAATATTTCTTAAATTTATAGAATGACAAAAATTGCTGTAATTGAAGACAACGCAGATATGCGGGAGAATATCTCTGAAATATTGGAATTAGCAAATTATAAAGTGGTGGCTGCGCCAGATGGAAAAGCAGGTGTGGAACTTGTGCGTAAAGAGCTTCCGGACTTGGTTTTATGCGATATCATGATGCCAGAATTAGACGGTTATGGCGTGCTTTATTACCTGTCAAAAAACACAGAAACTACCAGTATTCCATTTATTTTTCTATCAGCCAAATCTGAAACAGAAGATTTTAGAAAAGGTATGTTGATGGGCGCAGACGACTATATAACGAAGCCATTTAAGGAAATCGAATTGCTTGATGCTATTGAAACTCGTTTGAAAAGAAGTGCCGCCATTCGCTCCATCGGTCAAGGTGCAGATGGATTGCATCATTTTATTTCCTCTCATGCAGCGATAGAAAACATGAGCGATATGGCCTTAAAGGCCAGAACTAAAACCTTGGACAGAAAGGAACAGCTTTATTATGAGGGCGATATGCCTAATTATATTTATTATATTGTTGAAGGAAAAATACGTACTTATCGGGTCAATGGCGATGATAAGGAATTGGTAACGGCCTTGTTCAACAAAGGAGATTATTTTGGTTATCTTGAATTATTGCAAGAGAGGTCGTATGACGATTATGCTGCTGCGCTAGAAGACACCAAGTTGGCCCTAATCTCTAAAGATGATTTTTTCTCGATGATTTTAGCTAACAGAGAAGTTGCTGCTTCTTTTATGAGTTTGTTGGCGCGCAATGTGAGTGAGAAAGAGCAAGATTTGGTAGAAATGGCTTATGACACAGTGAGAAAACGTGTAGCATCTGCTTTGGTTAAACTGTATGATAAGTTTAACACCAACAGCGAGAAAAACTTCTCTATCACTATTTCGCGTGACGAATTGGCCTCTATTGTTGGAACAGCAACAGAATCTGTAATTCGAATTTTATCTGAATTCAAAACAGATGGTTGGATTCGTGTGCGTGGCTCGCTCGTCGAAATTATTGATATTGAACCTTTAAGACAATATAAATTTTAAGGATTTTCTTAACCCACTACTATTTTAGACATATTGTCCCAGTTTAAATACTTGATAGCCAATTCTTGTAATTTTTCTGGCGTAATTTTTTCGAGCATTTGTAAAAATTGACTCAAATGGTCATGAGGCAAATCGAAGCGAGAAGCAAACAGATATTGATTCATCATTGCAAACGGACCATCGGATGATTTGAGCAATTGGCCTTGAATGTATGAGCGTGCCAATTGCAGTTCTTCTTCCCCAATGGGCTCATCTCTCAAGCGGTTAATTTCAAGCTGTATAGCATCCATTGCTTCTTGTTTGAACCCCTTGCCGACTTCCGCAGAAATGAAAAAATATCCTGTTTGATCGAATAGCGTAACTCCTGACCCAATGCCATAAGTATAGCCTTTGTCTTCGCGCAAATTTTGCATCAAGCGACTGCCAAAATAACCGCCTAAAATTGTTTCGAGCACGTCAAATTCAAAATAATCAGCATGTTTTGGGGTGAACAAGACAAAGCCAATGCGGAGGGCGCTTTGCACGGCATCAGGTTTATCGACGCTCAGCGTTTTTGGATTATGAATTATAGGAATGTCTTCAACTGGCTCTAAAACTCCGTGGCGCTTGGCAAACAAAGTATCCAAGTATGATAGCGTGGATGATTTCATGTTACCGATTACAATCACTTGCTCGAGTCGATTTTTAATAAATGCGTTGTAGAAGCTTTTGCAATCTTGCGCTTTGATTAATTCAAAATCCTCAGATTCTGCCAGCTTTCCTGGAGCTGATTGAGGATATAGTGCTTGTAGAAATTCACGTTGGGCCACGTATGAATTTTTCTCCAAATTAATGCTATGCTTCTGCAGTGCAGATTTGCGGTGTTGGTCAAAGATTTTCTCTGGAAAACTGGCTGATTCGAGCACATGTTCCACAATGTCAAGCGCCTTTTCAGCATTGTTTACCAAGCCATAAATATTGATTTGTGTTTTGTTTAATCCCGAGTCACAATTCACGAAGACACCCAAAAGATCCAATTGTTCCTGAATTTCAAGTTGATTGAAATCCTTGGTTCCTGAAAAAAGTAAATCGGCACAAAATGAACTCACGAGTGGTTTGTTTTGATTCATTTTTCCGCCACCGAATTCCAATTGAATATGAAAAACGTCGTTGGGTACCCCGCTCATAACAAGAATTGGCAAACCGTTCGCACCAATGATGCGTTCTGGAATAACAATTTCAATTTCGCGAAGTGGCGCTACCTCAGGCGCAATGGTTCTATTTTTTGTCATGGCTGATTGGCTGTATAATTAAACAAGTGCATCGTTCTTGTTGCAAAATTTCTTGCGCAACTCGCTTGATGTCTTCTTCATCGACTTGCAAATAAAGCTCAGTTTCGGTATTGATGAGGTCAATATTTCCCAACAATTCGAAATACGCCAAATTCATTGCTCTCGATTGCAAACTGAGTTCTTCGAATAGCTTACCTGTGAGAAATTTGTTGCGTACTTTTTCCAACTCCTTATTTTGAATATGTTGCATTTTGAAGTGTTCTAAAAAGTTCCAGAGATCTTGCTCTAGACCATCTATCATGCTTGCGTCGTGCATTTTACCACTGATTATGAGTAATCCATCATCAATTGAGCCGAGAATATAAGATGAAATTTCTGAAACCCAATGCAAGTCGTCGAAATAACGTTGGTACAGCAAAGATGATTTCCCTCTTCCCAAAATATCGGTAATTAAATCAGCGATCGGATATTGCTTGGACATGCGGTCTTGCATTTTGAAGGCAAAATAAAAGGCGCATGCAGGAACATTTCGTGTTATTATTTTTTTTCGATACTCCAATTGTATGGGCTCTGATGGAATGTTTTTGGCTTGTAAGTCACTGGTTTGCAATTCACCAAACCAAGATTCCACCAGATTCTGCACTTCATCAATTTCAAAGTTTCCTGCAATAGATAAAATTGCATTTCTTGGGTGATAGTGTTTTCTGTAAAATGTCATGGCATCATCCATAGTGACTTTTTCAATGTGCTCCACATTTTTTCCGATGGTTGCCCATTGATAGGGGTGTTCTTTGAATGCCAAGGGACGCAATTCCATCCACGTATCACCATAGGGCTGGTTAAGGTATCGTTGTTTGAATTCTTCGATAACTACTTTTCGCTGCGTTTCCAGGTTTTTATCAGATAGTATCAGTTGAGTCATTCGATCTGATTCCACCCAAAGAGCTGTTTCAATTTGATTCTTAGGCAGTTGAATGTAGTAGTTAGTAATATCATTTGAGGTGAAAGCGTTACTTTGTCCACCCACCTTTTGCAAGGCACGATCGAAATTCTCTACATTTTTGGAGCCGCTAAACATGAGATGCTCAAAAAAATGCGCCAAACCAGTCATGCTTGGGCTTTCGTCTCTCGCACCAACATTGTACAGTGTATTCACTACGGCAATTGGTGTGGTTTCATCGCGGTGAAAAATCACACGAAGTCCGTTTTTTAGGGGAAATCGATGGTAGTTGGTCATACTATAAGTCCTGTCATTTCTTTTTGTGCTTCGCGAAATTCTTTAATCAAATTCTCTATAACTTGACCCGCCGGAAGGATACCGTGGATTAAGCCCGAAATTTGACCAATTTCCAATTCCCCTTCTTTCATGTCACCTTCAAACATACCTCTTTTTGCGCGACCTCGCCCCAACAATGTTGCCAATTGTTCTTGGCTTGCTCCGTTTTGATAGGCCGCTTCGACTTGTTTGTAAAACTCATTTTTGATTAATCGAACTGGGGTGAGCTCTTTTAAAGTAAGCATCGTGTCGCCTTCTTTGGCCCTCACAATTTCTTGCTTAAAAGAATCGCTTGCACTGCTTTCTAGGGTTGCCGCAAAACGACTTCCCAATTGAACCCCAGCAGCACCTAAGGCCATCGCTGCGAGCATGCCACGACCTGTTCCAATGCCGCCCGCTGCAATCACAGGAATGCTCACCGCCTCTTTCACCATTGGAATTAAACAAAGCGTAGTGGTTTCGTCTCGACCGTTGTGTCCTCCGGCTTCAAAACCTTCGGCTACAATTGCATCAACGCCTGCTTCTTGAGCTTTCAGCGCGAATTTGACTGAGGCCACAACATGCACCACGGTGATTCCATGTTGCTTTAAATATGCCGTATATGTTTTTGGGTTGCCAGCACTGGTGAAAACAATTGGCACTTTGTGTTTGATAATCGTTTCAATGTGCTTATCAATATCAGGGTAGAGCATTGGTAAATTGACAGCAAAAGGTTTGTTGGTAGCCGCCTGGCATTTTTGAATATGTTCGTCCAATATTTCAGGATACATAGACCCTGAGCCAATTATTCCTAGACCGCCAGCATTGGAAACAGCCGAAGCCAAGCGCCAGCCCGAGCACCAAATCATGCCGCCTTGAACAATAGGGTGTTGAATACCAAAAAGTTCTGTGATTGAATTACTCATAATAAAAATTTCATATTACAAATTTACTTAAAACTTCACCACATTTTGAAAAATGCGCTTAACGCAAACGCTGGGAAGTGAATCAAAAATCAGGAATACTATAAACGAGATGAGCGCAATTTTTCACAGCAATCTTGCCTCTCTCGATAAAACAATATGATTTAATTGGCATACTGCGTTGAACTTTGACAAAAGTAACGCTAACCGTTAACGCCCTATTTAATCAAACCAATTTCTCTCAATCTTTCTTTCAAATAGTCATCAGAAGTGATATCGTCATAGTGCTTTGGGTTTTCTGTGTTGATGCAGCTTGGTAGACAATTTAAGTACATTTCTGGTCGAGGATGCAAGAAAAATGGAATGGAATATCTGCTTGTTCCTTGCATTTCGACAGGTGGGTTGATTACGCGGTGGGTTGTTGAGCGCATTTTGTTATTCGTTAAACGCTGCAACATATCGCCCACATTTACGACAATATGATTTTGAATGTTTTTAACGTCAACCCATTCGTTTTGTTTGTTCAATACTTGTAATCCATCTGCAGAAGCGCCTACGAGAAGCGTGATGAGGTTAATATCCTCGTGTTCGCCTGCGCGCACGGCGTCTGGTTCAGGATTGTTGATTGGCGGGTAATGAATTGGCCGCAAAATACTGTTTCCGTTGTGGATGTGTGAATCGAAATAGTTGACCTCCAAACCAAGGTACTGTGCAAGTGCAGATAGTATAATACGCCCTGTATTTTCAAAAATTTTGTAAGCATCGCGCCCCAGTTTAAGGTAATCTGGTAGTTCAGCAACATCGACATTGGCCGAATATTCCTCTTTTAAAGGATCGCCATCTTCTACAAACTGACCGAAATGCCAAAATTCTTTCAAATCGCCCGTATTTCTTTGCTTGGCATGTTCTTTTCCAAAGGAAGTATAACCGCGTTGGCCACCAATTCCTTCAATTTCATATTTCTTTTTGATCTCCTCTGGCAATGCGAAAAATGCTTTCACCAGCGTGTAGAATTGTTCAATCATTTGGTCGTCGATACCATGATTTCTGATGGCGACAAAACCAATGTCTTCATAGGCTGTGCCAATGTTTTGAATGAAGTTTTGTTTTTCATTTTCGTTGCCTTTAACGAAATCTGACAAATCCAGAGATGGAATTCCTTGTGGTAAACTCATGGTGTATTCAATTTTTTAACTTTCGCGACAAAAATATACATTTCTATGATTGCGAATAAAATTTGTGCTAAAGCTCATCAAAGTGCGATGTGTATCGTTTGATTTTGTCCTAACTTTACGCCATATGAATATGACGCGAAAAATTTCGAATATATCAATTGTGGGTTATGGTTTTGTGGGTCGCGCCATGGCCAAATTTTTTCACTCTCAGGGTGTGGAGGTTCGACAAATTTTGCTCCGTAAATTACCTCAGGAGCGCGATGAATTTAGATTTATCACCAAAATTGAATTGCTTCAAGTTTGCGATTTGTTGTTGGTTTGCGTGAATGATGACGCTTTGCTAGATTTGATTCCGCAATTACCCAAATCACAATGGATTGCTTATACATCGGGCGCCGTGGGTTTAGAGGTATTCAATAATGCACCACACATTTCTGTTTTTTATCCTTTACAGTCTTTTGCATTTTTACCTGATGGTGTAATGACTCAGGTTCCTATATTAATTGAGTCGAGCAACCGTGAGCATACACAAACTTTAAAAAATTTCGTCGAAACTCATTTTGACATCTGTCAAGAAATGGATTCTGCCTCGCGTTCTAAATTGCATCTGGCTGCTGTTTTTGCGAATAATTTTAGTAACCATTTGATGACTTCGGCGGCTCAATATTGCGTACAAAATAAGGTCGATTTTAATTTATTGAAACCGTTGATTTTGGAAACGGCTAAAAAGTGGATGAATCATGATCCAAGCACCTTGCAAACTGGTCCAGCAATACGCGGCGATGAAACCGTTGTTGCCAAACATATTTCTCAACTGGATGGCTCAATGAAAGCTATTTACCAAGAGATGACAGCCTCAATTATGAAATTTCACAACAAACACGAATAAGCATGGACAACTACAAAAAACGCCTATCTATAATCAAAGTATTTATTTTCGATGTTGACGGCGTGCTCACCAATGGCGATGTTTATATGATTGACAACCAGATGGTTCGTGTTTTTAATTCGCGCGATTCTTATGCTATTCAATACGCTGTTAAAAATGGATACAAGGTTTTTGTAATTACCGGCGGAAGAAACAGCGCTGTGAAAGAGCGTTTGCAAGATTTAGGGGTTACTGAAGTTCGTATGCAGGCCTCCGACAAACTAACGATTTACTGTGAACTACGCCAACAATATGGTTTTTCAGACGCTCAAGTGCTGTATATGGGCGACGACATTCCAGATCATCAAGTAATGGAGGTAGTTGGCGTGGCCGCATGCCCACAAGATGCGGCAATTGAAATCAAAACTTTATCCCATTATCAATCTCCCTACAATGGTGGACGCCATTGCGTACGCGATGTGATTGAACAAACTTTGCGCGTTCAAGGTAATTGGTTTAACGAAAACGCGCATTTGTGGTAGATTGAAATAGGATTTTTTAGATGCTGTCTATATGTTTAAGTAACCAAGCTGACGTTTCTTGTATTAAATTGTCAAATGCATTGTGAAGAGATACTTAGTTGTAAATAAACGCAACTTATCCCGACCTATGGTGACTTCGTTTTGCCCCAAGTTACTTGAAAAATAGTCTGCCTCTCCAACCGCACATAAACTAGGACACGACAAATCAACAGAGAAAATGGTTTGCAAGCCCTAAGCAACAGACTTCTTTTTGATGTGAGTAGTTAGAGCGTATTTCTTTTTTTAGGTTCCGTATGCAAATTGTAAATGCTTATTTTCTTGTTGTAATGTTTAGGGTGAGTAATGATTTTTATTAATTTGTAAATGTTATTTCCGAGAATATAGGGTTCAAGGGCTTGTGTGTTATCTTTGCAAAAATTTTTCAAGTGAATCCAATGCCAAATATTCTAAACATTCTCAAAAAACGCATCCTTGTGCTAGACGGCGCTATGGGTACTATGATTCAGCGTCACGACCTTACTGAAGATGATTTCCGAAGAGGTTGGTTTGAAAACCATACGAAACCTCTTAAGGGTAACAACGATTTGCTATCATTAACACGTCCAGACATTATCAAGGAAATTCATGCTGCGTATTTTGAGGCAGGGGCAGACATTGCAGAAACGAATACGTTTTCTGGTACTTCGATTGCTCAGGCAGACTATGATTTACAGCATATCGTTTATGATTTGAATTACCATTCTTCTAAAATTGCTCGAGAAGTTGCCGATGAATTTACAGCGCGCAATCCAGAAAAACCAAGATTTGTTGCAGGTTCAATTGGACCTACAAACAGAACCGCTTCTCTATCACCAGATGTGAACGACCCTGGATTTAGGGCGGTTTCTTTCGACGATTTGGTGCTTGCCTACGCTGATCAAGTGCATGCCCTTATAGATGGCGGATGCGACTTGTTACTCGTAGAAACGGTTTTCGATACCCTCAACGCCAAAGCTGCACTTTTCGCTATCGACCAAGTGCAAGAAGAAAAAGGCACGGCTTTACCGATTATGGTTTCAGGTACGATTACCGATGCTAGTGGTCGCACGCTTTCTGGTCAAACTACTGAAGCGTTTTTGGTTTCCATTGAACACATGCCCTTGCTTTCTGTAGGCTTGAACTGTGCTTTAGGAGCAGAAACCATGCGTCCCTATTTACAGATTTTGAATAAAAACTCAAGGTTTGCGGTTAGCGCACATCCCAACGCAGGTTTACCCAATGAATTCGGTCAGTACGACGAAACACCTGAGCTTATGAGTTTGCAAATCAAACAGTTCTTAGATGAAGGCTTGGTGAATATCATCGGAGGCTGTTGTGGCACCACCCCTGAGCATATTCGTGCAATTGCGGAGATGGTGAATAATTATGAACCGAGAAAGATTGAATTATAAAATATGACTATGACGCTATCCACACTGTTTGGAGCATTTCAAATTAGCTTTTTAGATGCAGGGGAAAATTTTTCTGGACACAAAGCTCCACATAGTTTCCACATAGTTTCAAAATGTGTTTGTAGCTTGTGTAGCAAACTTGTATTTTCCCTAGCGTTTTTCGTGTTTTTCTATGAGTTTTTCGTGATCAAACATTTACAAAATAATTTCCTTCAAAAATGACCATACCACCACTTAAACTTTCAGGCCTAGAGCCCTTGGTAATAACCAAAGAAACCAACTTTGTGAATATTGGCGAACGCACCAATGTGACGGGTTCGCGTAAGTTTTTGCGTTTGATTCAGGAAGAGAAATTTGAAGATGCTTTGGCTGTTGCCCTTGACCAAGTGCAAGGCGGCGCGCAAATCATCGACATCAACATGGATGAAGGGATGATAGATGGCGAAAAAGCGATGGTTAAATTTCTTCATCTGATTGCCTCTGAACCTGATATTGCTCGTGTTCCCATCATGATTGATAGCTCGAAATGGGAAATTATCGAAGCGGGATTGAAGTGCATACAAGGCAAAGGGGTCGTGAATTCGATTTCTCTTAAAGAAGGTGAAGCACAATTTATCGAATACGGCAAGAAAATAAAGCGCTATGGTGCTGCTGTTATCGTAATGGCTTTTGATGAAAACGGTCAGGCAGATTCTTTTGAGCGACGCATTGAAATTTGCGAGCGTTCGTATCGAATTTTGGTTGATGAGGTTGGTTTTCCTTGCCAAGACATCATTTTCGATCCTAATATTTTTCCTGTGGCAACGGGGATGGAGGAACACAACAACAATGCCCTTGATTTTTTTCAAGCAATCAAATGGATCAAAGAAAATTTGCCCGGCGCCAAAATTAGCGGTGGCGTTTCCAATGTTTCATTTTCTTTTCGTGGCAACGTCAAAGTGCGTGAGGCCATGCATTCGGCCTTCTTGTATCACGCCATCCAAAACGGCATGGATATGGGTATTGTGAATCCCGCTATGTTGGAGGTTTATGACAATATCGACAAGGTTTTGCTAGAACATGTTGAAGATGTTCTGCTCAACCGCCGTTCTGACGCCACAGAACGACTTTTGGAATTAGCCGTAACCGTAAAAGGCGATGGAAAAAAACGAGAAATTGATTTGTCTTGGAGAGAAGCATCCGTGCAAGACAGACTTTCTCATGCTTTGGTCAAGGGCATTGTAGAGTTTATCGATCAAGATGTGGAGGAATGTCGTCACCTTTTTGAACGCCCCATTGAAGTTATTGAAGGCCCTTTAATGAATGGCATGAATACCGTGGGCGATCTTTTCGGCAGCGGAAAAATGTTTTTACCGCAAGTTGTGAAATCTGCACGGGTAATGAAAAAAGCGGTGGCATATCTTTTGCCATTTATTGAGGAGGAAAAAGATGGCGTGCGCAAGGCTGCTGGAAAAATATTGATGGCAACTGTAAAAGGAGATGTACACGACATCGGAAAGAATATCGTTGGTGTGGTGCTGGGCTGCAACAATTACAATGTGATAGACATGGGTGTAATGGTACCTGCAGAGAAAATAATTGAAGCCGCTATTCGAGAACAAGTTGACGTGATCGGACTCAGTGGATTGATTACCCCGTCGTTGGATGAAATGGTGCACTTGGCCAAAGAAATGCAACGCTCCAATTTGAATATTCCGCTTTTGATTGGTGGCGCCACAACTTCTCGTGTTCACACGGCTGTTAAGATTGAACCCAACTATACCAACGGCCCAACAGTTCACGTACTCGATGCTTCACGCTCTGTTACTGTTGTTGAAAGTTTACTCGGCGAGAAAAAAAACAACTTTGTTGATTCGTTGCAGGCAGATTATCAACGTTTGCGCGAACACCACGAAAAAAATAGAGGGTCAAAAGAATATCTTTCTTTGGATAATGCGCGCGCCAACAAGTGGGAATTGTCGTTTGAAAATGTTCCGGTTCGTCCAAACAAACTTGGAGTTACTGCGTTCTCTGATTTTTCTTTAGCCGAGTTGAGCGCTTTTATAGATTGGACTCCATTTTTCCAGACTTGGGAATTGGCAGGCCGTTTTCCTAATATTTTGACTGACCATATAGTTGGGGAAGCTGCAACAAAACTCTTCGCCGACGCGAAACAAATGCTCCATCAAATTATTGATGAAAATTGGTTGACTGCCAAAGCTGTTGTCGGTCTCTGGCCTGCAAACGCTGTTGGTGACGATATAGAGATTTACTCCGATGAATCGAGAAATAAAGTCCTTTATACCCAACGCACTTTGCGCCAACAATTGAAAAAAGCGAAAGGCGCGCACAATCATGCCCTGTCTGATTACATTGCTCCCAAAGGTTCTGGTATTCTGGACTATATCGGTGGATTTGTAGTAACCACTGGCTTGAATATCGACGAACATACAGCGCGTTTTGAAGCAGACCACGATGATTACAATTCAATTATGCTCAAAGCCCTTGCAGATCGCTTGGCAGAGGCCTTCGCTGAATGCTTACACGGAAAGGTGCGCAAGGAACTTTGGGGCTATGCCGTAAACGAAAACCTGCCAAATGAAGAGCTGATCAAAGAAAAATATCAAGGCATTCGTCCAGCGCCAGGTTATCCTGCTTGCCCTGACCACACTGAAAAAACTGGTTTGTTCGAAATTCTCAATGCCTCAACAATCACGGGCGTTACGCTTACAGAATCATTAGCCATGCTACCCACAGCTTCCGTAAGCGGTTGGTATTTTGCGCATCCTGATGCCAAATATTTCGGGCTTGGCAAAATCACTTTGGAGCAAGTGAAAGATTTAGCCAAGCGAAAGGGTGAAGATGCGCAGGTCGTAGCCAAATGGCTGGGACCGAATTTAGCGGATTAGATATTGGTTTGATGTGTTTTTTCTTCGATTCAATTTCAATATACAATAGGATTAATTTTGCTTTACACACTGTCTAGTGCTTCTCTTTCTTCGTTCATTTTGTCGGTCAGTTGTACGGTTGACTTTTTACTCTACAAGATATCTGATGAATCTGTCATCAGCGTTCGCTGTTACAAAAAATCAAACTGATCCACAATCCTTTCAAAGCGGATTTTTCCGTCTGAGCCTATCAGCTGTACTTTCAAAGTGATTTCCCCTTTTTTCAGAGGTTTCAATATGCCTTTGTCGTCAGTTTTCCAAATGGTATTGAACGATGACGGTTTTACAGTAATTTCTTGGCGATGCAATTCTTTGTTTTCTGCCCCTTCTTGGGTAAGCACAACCGTTACTTTTTCTGAAAAGCGTAAATCGTTGAGCGCGACCAATTCTAATTGGTTATCTGAGTCGTCAATTTTTGGAAGAATTGCCAAGGGTGCATAAAGCCAAATGAGTTGTTTGTGGGCTTCTTTCCAGTTTCCATACACATCTCGAGTCGACCAACTAGGTGCAGGCCAACAATCGTTCAACTGCCAGTAAATCGTTCCACCGTTGTAGGGTGCTAAACGATGAGCATCAATGGCTGCGCGCATGGCTAAAGCTTGTGTTCGCTGACTGAATTCAACGAATTCCTCAAATGTATTTGGTTTTGGGAAATATTTCGTGCCTTGCTTTTCGATCATGCTGTTGCCTATGTAACTTTTTTGATGCCATTTCATCACCTCAGATTCGATGTTCCAATCTTCTTCTATCGAGAAATTTTTGATGGTTTCCATATTCGGAAAAGATTGAAAGCCCCATTCGGCCATAAATCTCCCAACATATTTAGCGTATTTATCGAACTCTTGTCCTGCATGCCATACACCCCAATAGTGCACTGTTCCTCTTTTGAATTCCTTCAATTTTGTATAGCTGAACATTGGAGAAGTAGGGGAATAGCTGCGCTCAGGGTCAAGTTTTTTTAACTCGTTGGGAATCAATTCTTCGAATATTTTTAGATAATCCTCGAAAATTTTGGTGGAGTCTTTTTCAGAATATTTAAATTCTTTTTGCCAACCCCAATTGGTCCAAGCCACTTTCACTTCGTTGTTGCCGTTCCAATGCGCAATACTTGGATGATTTCTCAGCCGAAGAATATTTTGTTGAACCTCTTCCCTCACATTTTCCAAAAAGGCCTCATCGCCAGGATACATGCTGCATGCAAACATGAAATCTTGCCAAACCAAAATGCCTTGTTCGTCGCACAAATCATAAAAAATATCGTTTTCATATATCCCGCCCCCCCAAACGCGAATCATGTTGATGTTCACGGCTTTGGTATCTTCAATTAATTTGCGGTATTGTTCATCCGTAACAGAAGGTAAAAAGTTGCTCTGAGGAATATAATTCGCCCCGCGCATGAAAAATTTCTGTCCATTTACTTTAAAATAGAATGTTTCGCCCAAATCATCCTCTTCTTGAATCAATTCGATGGTTCGCAGTCCGAATCTCTTATTGCTTCGGTCTATAACAACTTCTTTTTCTATGATTTTTACGTCGACATTGTACAAATAAGGCTCTCCCCATTCGTATGGCCACCATAAAGTTGGGTTTTCTATTCGGATTTCTTGTTTAATTTTTTGTTCGCCAACCAAATTGCTTAGTGGGATTTTAATCGCCCCAACAAACAAATCAAACGCACCTTTTTCAGGAATAAAAATATCAATTTCCACGTCAATCACAGCCAAAGTAGAATCTAATTGTTTTTGGTGAATCTGCACATCACGGATAATAGCTTGATCGTGAAATGTGAGGTACACCGGTCGCCAGATTCCAGAGGTTACCATACGCGGACCCCAATCCCAACCAAAGTGATACGGTGCTTTGCGAATATAAGGACTTACCTTGATGTCAACTGGTTCGTTGGGAGCAGGCAAAACATAGGGTCGAGATTCAACAAAATCGCGCAATTTTTTGGTGGGGGATTTAAAATGTATGCGCAACTCGTTTCCGCCTACTTTTAGGCACTTCCTAACCTCCAATTCATAACGCACGAACATGTTGTTGGTGTTGGCTAAAAATTTCCCATTTAGGGTAATTTCAGCGTAGGTATCCAATCCTTCAAAGGTAAGTACGATATGTTTTTTGTTTAGTTCGTCTTTGCTGATATCGAAAGTTGTTTTATACACCCAATCTTTTTCTTCAACCCATTGCACATCTTTTTCATTCATGCGATACCAAGGGTCTGGAATCACACCATGCCGAATCAAATCAGTGTGCACCACGCCAGGTACCTCAGCGCTGCGCCATTGCATTTCGTCTTGGGAAGCAAATTCCCAGTTTTGGTTTAATTTCCTCACTTTGGGTAGTTGATATTGCTGCGAATGGAAGGCACAAGCATAAGTTAAAAATGCGAAGAGCAGAATGAGGAGATGTGAGCGTTTTTTCATACTGTCGGCATTTATTATTGCCTTAATTGGGCACCTAGTTCTTTCTCTAAACCTTCTCGGATACGACTCATAATACCATCAATTTGCTGATCTTGCAAAGTTTTTTCTTGGTCTTGAAAAATGAATCGAACAGCATATGATTTTTTATCTGCGTCTAAATTTTTGCCTTCGTAAACATCAAACAAAGCAACCTCTTTGAGGATTTTATTGTCTGCTTTTTTAGCGATTTTAGCGATGTCTGCAAAAAGGATAGATTTAGGCACGAGCAAAGAGAAGTCGCGTCGAACGGCAAAAGTTTTTGGCAATTCTTGATAAACTACTTTGTTCATTGACACAGATTTCATCAATACATCCCAATCAATATCCGCTACAAAAACATCTTGTTTCACACCAAATGCTTTTTTACTGGCATTATTTATCCAGCCAATTTCCGCGATGACTTGGTTCTTGTTGATTTTTAAAGAAATGCCATCCTCTAAGTAGGCGTGATTGTCCAAGGAATCCTCCGAACAAAAGCGCGACAAGCCCAATTGCGTAAGCATTGTGTTCACTAAGCCTTTCATGGTGTAAAAGCTAGATTTTTGCGCTTGATCAATCCAGTTTTCAGGTTTTTTATTTCCAGTGATGGCCAACATTAAGCGGCTCTGTTCGATGTAGTTTTCTTTTGTTCTAAAATAGATTTTTCCAAATTCAAAGACCTTAGCATCAGCAGATTGGCGATTTTGGTTGTAGGCAAGAGTTTCCAATACGCCAAACACCAAACTTTGGCGCATTACATCCAATTCGTTGGATAATGGATTCAAAATACACACCAGTTCCGAAGCACGCAATTTTGCATCCGCTATAAAGCCATTTTTTTCTGAAGTGAGATAGCTTGATTTTGTCAAGGAATTGTTTAGAATTTCAAAACAACCATTGGCTACCAAGAAATTTGAAACTTTGTTCTTTATGTGCTCAACATCTGGTTTTTTAGAATAAGAAAGCGAAGTATTTAATTTTTCTGGAACAGGCACGTTATTGAATCCATAAATCCTTAAAATTTCTTCCACCACATCCGCCTGTCGAAGAACATCTACACGGTACTGCGGAACGCTTATAGTCCAAAAATCTACTGTTTTGTTTAAGATTTTGAAATCCAAATTTTTCAAAATCAATTCAATAGTTTCTGCTGGAATTTCAACTCCTATCAAACGGTTGCAAGCAGAAAGAGAAAACGCTATGACTTTCGGCTCAAATGTCGCCAAAATAATGTCTTCTGGTTCCATAGCGATATTTCCACCTGCAATTTCCACAATCAGCAATGCAGCTCTTTTTAAAGCATACATTGTTAAATCTGGGTCTACGCCGCGCTCAAATCTGAATGATGCATCAGTGTTTAGACTATGTCGTCTTGCGGTTTTTCTAATAGTCACAGCATCAAATACAGCAGATTCCAAGAAAATAGCACGCGTGTTTTCTGAAACCCCCGATTTTTCTCCACCAAAAACTCCTGCGATGCACATGGCCGTGTCTGCGTTCGCGATCACCAAATCATTGTCATCCAATTTTCGTTCTACCCCATCCAGCGTTGTAAAGACTTCATCTTGCTTGGCATTTCTAACTATTACATTTCCATTAACAAAATCAGCATCAAAAGCGTGTAGAGGTGTTCCCAGCTCGTGCATCACGTAGTTTGTGACATCGACAACATTGTTAATAGGACTCAAGCCGATTGTTCTCAAACGTTGCTGTAACCATTCTGGTGAAGGCGCTACTGAAATCCCAGTTAAAGTAAGTCCACAATACCTCGTGCAAGCAACCGTGTTTTGTATGTCAATCTTGACTTTATTTATGGCAGTTACTTTCAAATCTGTGATGACTGGCCATTGCAATTCAATATTGGCTTTTTGATGTGTGTTTAAAAACGCGCGAATATCTCTTGCTACACCAATATGTCCCATGGCATCTGCACGGTTTGGCGTGAGTCCGATTTCTAATAAATAATCGTCCTGAATTTTAAAATAATCAGAAGCTAAAGCCCCAACTTGAGCATCCGTGTTGAGTAACATAATACCGTCATGACTTTTCCCTAAACCAATTTCGTCTTCGGCACAAATCATTCCGACAGATTCTACACCTCTAATTTTGCTGCGTTTGATTTTAAAAGGTTCACCATCTATAGGATAAAGCATTGCACCAACAGTTGCTACTATTACTTTTTGTCCGACAGCAACATTTGGAGCCCCGCACACAATTTGCAAATGCTCATCTGCACCAATATTTACTGTGGTCACCCTAAGTCGGTCGGCATCAGGATGAGCGGCGCAAGTTAAAACCTCGCCAACTAGAATCCCTACAAATCCGCCCGGAGCACCTTCTATTTTTTCAACACCTTCTACTTCAAGACCTGTATCTGTTAATATTTTACTCAAATCATCAGCAGTTTCGTGATGCTTGATATAATCTGATAACCAATTGAATGAAACCTTCATTTTATCTATTAATTTCTGGCGCTAAAAGTAATGATAAATGACAGATTATTTGCTTTGGCAACCATATTCATCTACTGATGCGTTTGGGATTGATAACTTTTTGTAATTCTTGATTTATATCTAAGATTCCATCTAAATTTGTTAGATGAATTATAAAAGTATTTTAAGGGATTTTTTTTCATTGGCGCAATCCAGGTCGGTTTATATCTATATGATTCCTGGCTTAGTCGTAACCTTTGTTTATCTGTTATTGGGCCTTCTCTTCGGTTGGTTTGATGCCGATAGCTCGAACGTGCAAGTTTTTGGGTTTTGGGATAAAATTTGGTACAGCATAGTATCAGGAACGAAGTGGTTTTCAAGAATGCTGTATGAACTGACCGTGATTACTTTGTTTTCTCCAGTGATGGCAATGTTATCGGAAAAGTGCGACTCTTTATTGACCAATCGTAAGTTTGATTTCACCATTCAACGTTTTATTTATGAGCTATTAAGAACCTTGGGGATTGTGGCTACTGCATTCATTTTTAGCGCATTGGTTTTCTTGTTGTGGAAAATGTTCACTTGGATTTTGCCTTTTTTGTCTTTTGCCGATATGTATGTGGTTTTTGTCTTAAAAGCATTTTTTATTGGTTTTAGCTTTTTCGATTATTCGCTTGAGCGTTACCATGTTTCCATTGTTAAAAGCTGGAATTATGGAGTTAAAAATCCAATACTGATGATGCTTTTAGGTGCATTCTTCTCGCTCGTTTTTGCGATTCCAGTTTTTGGCGCAATGCTTGCGCCTTTTTACACTACTTTACTTTCAAACGCTATATGGAAAGGACAACAGAATGCCTAAGCTTTGAAAAGCTTAGGAGCCAATTCTGACAATCGCGCTTGATGACGTATCTTCTCTAAACTCAATGTTGAGTTTTCCGTTGTGTTAATATTTGTTTTAATTAAATCTGGAAACTAATTTTTAAATTTTACGCTATGAAGAATTTTTATCAAAATTGGCGATTATTATAGCTCAGTTTATTTATTTTGTTCTTTTCAAAGGCGCAGTTTTTCTCCCAGGTGAGCAACTACGCGTTTTCAACAGTTCAAACAACGTATACTCTAATCAGTGGAGGTCTCGTTTTAGGAACAGAAACTACCGACGACCAAAGATTCGTTGATGATGCTCTTCTTGCAGGCGGTTTCGTTGTTACAGGTCCTGGACTTCCCTTAGGATTTACTTTCGAGTTCAACGGTAATTCTTACAACCGATTGGCTGTTAATGCAAATGGATGGATAAGCTTAGGTAACTCAAGTTTAACGCCTGCCGTTGATAATGGGTCATCTTCTTCCTATACCCCTATAAACTCCGTAGCGGTAAATAATCCTACAACTTCCAGAAATAGAATTGCTGGTTTTGCAAGAGATTTGCAAGCACAGGCTGGTGCCGAGTTGAGACTGGAAACAATCGGTACAGCTCCAAATCGCGTTTGTGTCGTGCAATGGACGAATTATAAGAAGTTTGGCACTGGTGGAAATGGTGACAACTTCAATTTTCAAATTCGTTTGAATGAAACAAGTAACGCTGTTGAGGTAGTATATGGAACTATGACCAATAACGCTACGGCTAATACGCCGCAAGTTGGTTTGGGTGGATCAGTAGCAGCGGATTTCAATAACAGAACTACGCCAACAGATTGGTTGAATTCTGTTGCAGGACTTGTAAATACAGCAACTTGTAATATATCTACAGCTATTTTTCCATCTTCAGGAACAACTTATCGTTGGGCAGGACCTCCTCCAACTCCTCCAACCCCAATTCAAGCAGCTGGTATTCCTTCCTGTGCTTCAGGAACTACAATTGAGTTGATAGGCACTCCTGATTTAAATGTTGCTTGGTATTGGCAAACAACGGCAAATGGCACTTCTATGTTAAACCCAGCTAGTGCTCCTTGGGCTATTGGTGCGAATGGAACATATTTTGCTCGTGCATACAGCTCTATCACACTTGCTTGGTCTGTTTCGTCATCGTCGATTACAGTTACAAACTTCCCAACAACGTTAACGCCACCTGCACCGGCCGCAGCACAAAACCCTGCATGTTTGCCGGGCACTGAAGTAACGATGTCTACTCCTCCGGTAGGAACCGACTATTATTGGCAAACAATACCAAATGGCACTTCAACTGCAACGCCTGCAGACCCACTTTTTGTTTCTACAAACTCAACAGTTTATGTTGCTGCTTTGGAAACAGCGACACAATGTTGGTCAGTTACTAACTCTGTTGTTATTTCGATCAACTCATTAGTACCTTTCGACCCAACGGCTTCTATTTCTAGTTATAGTATTTGTTCGGGCGCAACAACACAACCCATTTCTGCGAGTGCAATTTCTATGATTCCAGGTTCTTTGCAGGCAGCTCCAACTAGTAACAATGGTTGTGGTGGCGGAGCGATGATTAACATTAGTTCAAATGCAATGCCTATTACAATTACAGGATTTGATGTTCGTTCTCAAGCTGCAGGAAATCAAAATGTTGTGGTTTGGTGGAAACCAAATACTTATACAGATGCTCTCAACAATCAATCAGCATGGACGCAATTGGGAACCTATCCAATTACCGCACCAGCGGCACAATCTTTAGTTTTCATTGATTTAGACGATTTGCTAATTCCAGCTAATACGACTATTGGTCTTTATTTGCAATACAACTCAGCCTATTTTAATACAACAGGAACAGTAACCTACACCAATCCTGATATGACGATTGCCGCGGGTCATGGTCACTGTACCGCTTTTAGTGCAGGAATCGTGAATAGAGCATTCAGCGGAACAGTTTACTACAATGCAGGAATGAATAGCTCTTTGTTGTGGTATGACGCGCAAACTGGTGGCAACCAAATTGGAGCAGGCTCCCCTTTCGAAACAGTTGGATCAACTTTAATTTCTAATCCAGCAACAACGCCGGGTGATTATACTTTTTATGCAACAGCAAGTGCTGGAGGCTGTGAAAGCATTAACAGATTGCCGATTACTGTAACTGTATCAAATGTAGGTGCACAAATTATTCCAATCAACGTATCTTGTAACGGGGGAGCAAATGGTTCTTTCTCACTTGGTTCTGTAGATTGTGGTTTACAACCATTCACTTATTCATTAGATGGTGGCGCCTTTGGCGCAATTCCTGTCAACTTAACTGCTGGTATACATGAAATAGTGATTAAGGACGCGGACGAACTTGAAAGTGGTGTTTATCAAATAACTATTACTGAACCAGGTCCAATTGACAATCTTGTGGCTACAGTAACTGGCCCTACTTCTGTTGAGTTGACTTGGACAACATCAGGTGATGAAATTCAGTGGAACATTGAATACGGTCCAGTTGGATTTACCTTAGGAACAGGAACAGAATTGGAATCGTTAAACATTCCAACTGATGTGTTGGATTTGACACCGAACACATCTTACCATTTTTATGTTCAATCTGGTTGTGGACCAAATGGAGAATGGGTTGGACCTAAACTAGCTTCTACACCACAAATTCCTGTTTCTCTTTTCCCTTGGAATGAAGGTTTTGAAACAGGGGGAGCACAATGGTCTTTATTGAATGGTAGTGTAGCGAATCAATGGGTTGTTGGTACTGCAGTGAGTGCAGGAGGAACTCAATCGTTGTATGTTTCTGATAACGCGGGTGTTACAAACACTTACAATGGGACTTCCTTTTCAGTGGCTCATGCTTACAGAGACATTGCTTTTCCTGCAACACCAGGAGAAGTCCAATTGTCTTTTCAATGGAAAAACCAAGGCGAAGGTTCTTTTGACTATTTACAAGTTTGGTTGGTTCCGAGTAGTTTCATACCAGTAGCTGGTAATACTTTCGCTCAACAAATTACTGCTTTAGCAGGCCCAGTTGAGACTGCGCGCATTAACTTGACGGGCAACCTAAATCTTCAATCTAGCTGGCAAACTTGGCAAGGCATTATTCCTGCTAATTATTATGGTGAAACCGCTCGCTTGGTATTCCAGTGGAGAAATGATGGTTCAGTAACCAATCAACCCCCTGCCGCTGTTGATAATGTGAGTATTTTAGTTGGAGAATGTCTTCGTCCAAATCCAGTAATTGTTGCTGATGTGACTCAAAACAGTGCTTTGGTCTCTTGGACCGAGGGTTCGGTTGGAGATGATTCTTGGATTATAGAGTACGGGCCTCAAGGCTTCCAATTGGGAACTGGGACACAAATAACAGTTACAGAAAACCCATATTTATTGGAAAACTTAGACAATTCAACTTTCTATACCTTGTATGTTTTAACTGCTTGTGATCCAAGTGGCACATCCATTTACTCAATTCTAGTTAATTTCCAAACACAATTTGGTTGTGGTGGTACGTTCCAGGATGATGGCGGATTATCGGGTGCTTATCTAGCCAATCAAAACAAGGTTTATACCATTTGTCCTGATTCCCCAACAGATTATGTAGAGATGATTTTCGATGCGTTTGAAACACAAGTGAATTTTGATGGGTTCTATATCTATTATGGTGATGCTATCGATATTGCAAATATTATCCCAAGTGGAAACGCTGCTGGCTTTGCGCCATTATTTGCTCCAGATGCATGGTGGGGTAACCAATTGGTAGGTGAAATGCTCGAATCTTTAGGAGCAGGTGAGTGTTTAACTTTCCAATTCTTATCCAATGCGTCCACACAATTGGCAGGTTGGGAAGCCTCTATCGGCTGTTACCCTTGTATTCCAGAATCAGGCGTTGATGGCGAAGTTGATGTTTGTCGTTTGGATGGAACAATTGATTTAAACACGGTGGTTACTTTGAATTCTGATCGCGGTTTCTGGACCTTGCCTTTCAATCCATCATTGGTTACTGAGTCGACATTAAATGTGCTTGCTTTGCCAGAGGGCACTTATGAAGCATATTATATTGTGAATACGCCATGTGTATCTGATACAACAGTTGCTATTTTGAATATTTATCCTCCATCATCCGCAGGTCAAAGTGGTGCTTTGGTTAACTGCAACAATGGAATTATTAGTTTGTATGAAGGTCTTTTAGGAGCAATAGACTTGGGGGGTGAATGGTTTACACCCGGAGGACAACCTTTGGCGAGCAACTTGGTGAGTGTAAACAACCAATTATCGGGTGTTTACAATTACTATTATGTGGCGTCAAATGGAATCTACCCTGCTGATACCTCATTTGCAGAAGTTACTTTACTCAACTGTGTTGGTTTGGTTGAAAACGAGATTGTTGGTTTCGAATTGTATCCTAACCCAACCACTGATTTAGTTACGTTGACCTATTCTGGTGAATCTGTGAAAACTGTGGTTTATTTAGTAGATGCCAAAGGTTCAGTAATTTCAGTTGAAGAAAAACTTTTTGAAACTAACGACGTATTCGAAATCAAAATGACCGAATTACAAGCGGGTTCGTATTTTGTGACGATTGTTTCGGATTCAGGAAAAACAATTATCCCTGTTGTAAAAGAATAGGGGTTTCAATAATCTATTTCAAAGGGCTGGTCTTCGGATTGGCCCTTTTTTTATGAGTATGATTTATGTTAAATAGGAAGTGAGAATATTAATCACAATTCAAATTGTTCGCCACTCGTTTGTTAAATGAACAATTGACTTTCGGTAGCACGTTAAATACTGATTCAAAAATCCAGCAGCAAATTACCGTCGGAGATTTCTGGAGTCTACCAATTACAAAAATTTAGGGGGAGGGCTTAGGGTAAAGAGTAAGCCATGGGCATGCATTTACCAGAGCACTTTATGCCCTTATTGCACATGCTGTCTTTAGAACTAGAAAATCAGGAAATCACTATTTACAATTACAAACAGATCTTAGGCTCCTCTTGGATGAGCTCACTCAAAATTAAGCAATTATCCTAAATAGGATTTTAAATGTCTACACCGCGAAGTATTTTTCAATCTTCTAATTGCTTTTTCTTTGATTTGGCGCACGCGTTCTCTGGTCAGGTCAAATTTTATTCCAATTTCATCCAAGGAGAGCGATATGCTACCATCTAAACCATAAAACATACTTACAATGTTTTTCTCTCTAAAGCTTAAAGTAGACAGGGAGCGTTCAATGTCACGTTTCAATGATTGTTTCAGCAACTCCGTATCTGGAGAGGGGTAATCGGTGTTTTGAATAAAGTCCAAGAGCGAAGCTGAGGAATCGTCGTTGTCGTTTATTGGCGCATCAATGGAACTATGTCTTGCAGAATGAGAAATGGCTTTTCTTACATCATCTACAGGTAATTCCAAATACTCTGATAGCTCTTCTGCGGTAGGAGGTCGCTCGTGTTCTTGTTCCAACAAAGAATATGCTTTGTTGATTTTATTGAGTGTTCCAATTTTATTAAGAGGCAAACGAACGATTCTAGCCTGTTCCGCCAAAGATTGTAAGATGGATTGTCTAATCCACCAAACAGCATAAGAGATAAACTTAAACCCGCGTGTTTCGTCGAACTTTTCTGCAGCACGAATCAAACCCATGTTACCCTCATTAATTAAATCTTGAAGAGGCAATCCTTGATTTTGGTACTGTTTTGCTACAGATATAACAAATCTTAAATTGGCTTTGGTCAACTTTTCTAATGCATTCAAATCACCGTTCCTTATTTTGCGAGCCAATTGCACTTCTTCATCCGAAGTGATTAGTGGTTCGCGGCCAACTTCTTGCAAATACTTATCCAAAGAGGCATGCTCTCGGTTGGTTATCTGCTTGCTGATTTTCAGTTGTCTCATAAGCGTGATTTTAATAAATGATGTTCCTCGTGTTATGTTAACGTAGTATTGAGTGCGAAGGTTGCTTTTAAATTCGTGATTTTTAGACAGTTTATGATGAAAGCGCTTTTATAGTTTTTGAAACGGGTGTTTCGTTTTACGAAATGAACTTTTTTTTTATTTGGTTGTTCAGAACTAGATATTGATTAAATTTGAGCAATATTAAAAACATATAGACATGGCATTCGAATTACCAAATTTACCTTATCCATACAATTCACTTGAACCGCATATTGATGCTAGAACTATGGAGATTCATCACGGCAAGCATCACGCGGCTTACACCACAAATCTTAACGTGGCAATTGCTGGCACTGAATTAGAAGGAAAATCAATAGAAGAAATTCTTAAAAATTGCAAGGATAAACCAGCGGTTAGAAACAATGGCGGTGGTTTTTTCAATCACAATTTGTTTTGGGAAGTTATGTCACCAAACGGTGGCGGAATTCCTACAGGCCCTTTAGCGGACGCAATTGACAGTGCTTTCGGATCTTTCGAAGCGTTTAAAGATGCGTTTTCAAAAGCTGGCGCTACACGTTTTGGCTCTGGTTGGGCATGGCTTTGCTTGACAGATGGCAAATTGGAGGTTTGTTCAACTGCGAATCAAGATAATCCTTTGATGGGTGAAGGCTGCGGCGGCACTCCTATATTGGCGCTTGACGTTTGGGAGCATGCATATTACCTAAACTATCAGAACAGAAGACCTGATTATATCAATGCGTTTTTTAGTGTTGTGAATTGGGACGAAGTTTCTAGAAGATACAAGGCTGCATTATAATCTATAGATTTTTTAAAAGACGCTTTCGGGCGTCTTTTTTTTGCTAAATAGATTGGGTTTGCTAAAATTAAAAGGATAATTTTGAAAATCTTAATGTGATTCCTATTCGCATAGGTGGTGATTTTGGACATTTCCTCTAACTAAGGTCGCGAGTTGGGATTTTTTCACTTCTTCGTTAGAAGACATTTGGGATTACTTTCGTGACCCTATTTTGGAGTGTCATGCAAATCAAATTCCTGCGCTTGACTTGGGTTAATTGTAGATTTTTTATTCTCATTCGCTTACGAAAACTAGGTTTTTGACGCGTCTTAAAATAAAAAATCCCATACATAAGGTGCATGGGATTTTCATCTGCGGAGAGTGAGGGATTCGAACCCTCGATACCCTTTCGAGGTATACACACTTTCCAGGCGTGCTCCTTCAACCACTCGGACAACTCTCCCTGCTCCCAAATAAGGTCGGCAAAGATAATGGATTTTTACGCCCTCTTCACAGATTCAATAAATTTTTGTACTTTTGCAAACTTTTTTGATCTCACTTCTCTTAAATATTTGTGTCCTATGAAAATGAAATTGTCAGAATTCAAGATAGATGTTCCGGAAGAATTAATTGCACATCATCCGAATCCAAATCGTGATGAATGTCGTTTGATGGTTATACATCGTGAGAGCGGAAAAATTGAGCATCGTATGTTCAAGGATATTATCGAATATTTTGATGACGGTGATGTGATGATATTAAACAACACACGCGTTTTCCCAGCTCGTTTGTATGGCAACAAGGAAAAAACAGGCGCAAAAATTGAAGTGTTTTTGCTTCGTGAATTAAACCGTGAGAGTATTCTTTGGGACGTATTGGTTGACCCTGCAAGGAAGATTAGAATTGGCAACAAGCTTTATTTTGGTGAAGATGAGTCATTGGTGGCTGAGGTGATTGACAATACAACTTCCCGTGGTCGCACCCTTAGATTTTTGTTTGACGGACCATACGAAGAATTTAAAAAGAAAATTACTGAAATCGGTGAAACGCCGCTTCCAAAATATATTAAACGTGAGGTTGAGCCAGACGACGAGGAACAATATCAAACAGTTTTTGCGAAGCACGAGGGTGCAGTAGCAGCTCCAACTGCCGGTCTGCATTTCTCTAAACAATTACTAAAACGTTTGGAAATAAAAGGAATAGATTTTGCTGAAATCACATTACACATTGGTTTGGGCACTTTTAGAGCTGTTGAAGTTGAAGATTTGACCAAGCACAAAATGGACTCTGAACAAGTGTCTATTGAGCAAGAGTATGTAGATATCATAAACAATGCAAAATTGGCTGGAAAACGGGTTTGTGCAATCGGAACAACGTGTATGAGAGCCATCGAAACATCGGTATCTACAGAAGGCACGCTTAAACCTTACGAAGGTTGGACAAATAAGTTCATTTATCCGCCATATGAGTTTAGTATCGCAACTGCCATGATCACAAATTTTCATACACCATATTCGACTTTGTTGATGATGATTTCCGCATTTATGGGTCATGATTTGATGATGGAGGCGTACAAACTAGCCATTAAAGAAAAGTATAAATTCTATTCTTATGGCGATGCCATGTTGATATTGTAATTCGATAGATTTATTTTTTCAGTCGGCGTATATTGCTAAATTCGTCAAAAATTATTCTATGAATTCCGCAATCATTACGGCAGGAGGTTTAGGTAAGCGTATGGGGTCTCAAATCCCTAAGCAGTTTTTGCCTATCAATGATTTGCCTGTGTTAATGCATACTATCAATCTGTTTCATCAATATGATGATACTATGGAGCTCATTCTTACATTACCAACCGATTGGTTGGACTATTGGAATAAGCTGTGTGATCAATACGAATTTAGAGTTGACCATCGGATTGTGACAGGTGGGGAAACACGTTTTCAGTCTGTGAAAAATGCCATAAATCATGCGACAGGTGACTTAATTGCTATTCATGATGGGGTTTGTCCATTGGTTACCCACGAAACCTTAAAGCGTTGTTTTGAGAGCGCACAGATTTTAAGAGCTGCAGTTCCAGCCATCAAACCAAACGCTGCGTTGCGCATGAAAACGGAGGAAGGTAGTGTTGGTGTGAATCGAGATGAGTTTGTCTGCACTCAAACACCACAAGTTTTTCAACGGGGTATTTTGATTAGAGCTTATAAACTTCCTTATGATGCCTCATTTTTTGACGATGCTTCTGTTGTTGAGCGCATGGGGATTCCAATTCATGTGGTAGATGGCAACGAGGAAAACATAAAAATCACTACTAGAAAAGACATGACTTTTGCCGAAAATGTGCTCAGAGATTGGGCCAACTAAGAATGATTTCGGCATGTGGGTCAGTTGCATTTTATTTTCTTTAAATTTATTTCCTTTCAGGGGACATGTCAATGAAAATGAAGATGGTTTACATGTATATGAAGCCATGCAAATGGTTTCTTTGTGTAATACTTTTCCTTTTTCTAATGCTGGTTATCCCAATGTTTTCGTCCCATTTGGCTATCGTTCGATTCATGTGACTGAAGAAACACCATTGAAAAACATTGTCCGTGTTTTTAAGAAAAACGAGGCCTTGTTTTTAGTTTTTCGAGGCACAGTGAACAATAAAAATTCATGGTTAGAAAACCTTCACTTTTTTCAAATTCCAGCTGCTAATAGTTTATGGGTAGACGGCAAGCAATTTAAATACAATTTCTCCAGAAATACATCAGCCCAAGTGCACAGTGGCTACGTTTTAGGAATTCATTTTCTGCGTGAGCAGCTAGACTCGTTTATTTATGAGCAACTGCAAGCCGGCGTTAAAAAAATTGTTTGCACTGGCCACAGCCAAGGTGGTGCATTGGCGCAACTTTTTATGGCGCAATTGGATTTGAATCCAGATTTTTCTGCAGTGGAATTGATTAATTATAGTTTTGGAAGTCCAATGATAGGGAATAGTGCCTTTGCCGAGGACTTTGATAATCGCTTTGTCGGAGGGAATAAATCTTTTCGTTTTGTGAATGTTGATGATTTTGTGTGTAAGCTGCCGGTTGAGAACAAAGGTTTGGGTGTTGAACTGTTTAACAGAAATACGGAAATTGATTTTGAGCAGGCACTTGCTTGGATAAAGTTGGGGCTAGAATTTGCACCAGAATCGTATAAGTCTAAAATTGATCTAAATACTAATGCTGCGAAGAAAATCGCCAAAGATTTGGTTACCGGACTTGTTGGAGATGTTGTTTTCCCCGAATTTGACCTCAATGTGTTTTATGGACCTACAGGCAACACGATTCTGTTGGATGCTGAGCCTTATCCGGATTGGTTAGAACAAACATCCGCCAGCGTTGAAGGAGACTCTTGGACGCAGTTCTTTTTTGGTTATAAAAGTGAATTATCTAGGGAGTGGTCGTTTGTACAACATCATATTTTTTCATATTACAACGCTATTTATAAGCGTTACCAACCCAAAGGATTTAGAAGAGTGCGGCTTTTAGTTTTACCCGAAAACTTAATTTAGGATTGCATCATATTGTAGAATTGGCTATAGATTTGCATGATGCGCTAAAACCGAACGATTACTTAGTCAGCTATTAAAATATTCAGATCAAATATTTTAATACTCGCTTTGCTGTAAAGGGAGAATCGTTTAATTTACTTTTAACAAAAAAAACTTTAGTTTTTATCGAACCTAAATCAGGAGTTTTCTATGTCGTTCGGCATAAAACAACATGGATTATCATACAAAAACGAGGGCCAGCTTTCTAAACCACTGAATATTACTGAATGAAACTCTGCATAGAGGTTAGTCCTTGAGTGTTGGTTGTGCTGCTGTTTCTTTCGTTTTTTCACTACGTTGAGACTTAGTAGTAATGATACCAAGCATCATTATAAGTGCTGTTAAAATTATTACTTGAATGATAAGAGATTTATTTACAAATGGAATTTTTCGTGTCGGTTCAATGGCAAGGAAAAGTAAAATTGTGATTAGCCCCCTTGGCGCAATAAAAAGCAATGGTGATAATGAAAGCTTGAAAATTTTTAGTTGAATTGCTCTGAAAAGCAACATTGCACCAACAATTCCAACGGCCCAAGTCAAGGTCTCGGTGTTCATAATTTCATTCGCTTGAATAAGATAGCCGAAAAGTAAAAAGAAAAGTGCTCTTACTAAAAATGCGGCTTCGATGGTTAATTCCTTAAATTTATGAACCTCTTTATTCAATTCCTGTGGTTTTAATTTTTCAATCCATTTAAATTGTTTTAATTCATCAAGATTGCCAAGGAACAATCCAAAAAGCAAAATAAAAATTAATGCTGGTAAATGATATATTTCAGAAATGGCATATATTAAAATGACAAGCAAAATGATAGGAACAAATTTTATATGATGATCAATTTTGCTAAGTAAAAAAGCCAGCGCGATTGTTGCAACAAAAGAAATAACAGCAATGATAATGAGTTGTAATCCGAAGAAGCCAAACGAAGAAAGACCAAAACTTTCATTAAAAGCAACAAAAGTGAATAATAAAACACCAATGATGTCGGACAGTGTGCTTTCATAAATTATAAATTCTTTATTGAAAGGTGTCAGTGATTTTACACTTGGAATGGCAATGGCACTGCTAATTATACATAGGGGTATGGCATTAATCAGGCTGTCTTTGAATGAGACATGTCCGAAATATTGAAATATAAATGAAAGCAGTGCCGTCAATGCAATCATTGGAAAAAGGGACGCAAAAAAAGATTTTCTAATTAGAGGGGCTTTGGATTTGTTGAATTCTAATTCAAGAGAACCTTCCAAAACGATCAAGATTAGTCCTATCGTTCCCAAAATTGGCAGTAGAGGTGTCAGATCAGGAATGTCAATTTTAAATAATTGGGCCAGTCGCTGTACTACAAAACCTAGAAACAACAACAGAATGACCGAAGGCACTTTTGTCTTAGACGATGTAAGGTCAAAAATATATGCAAGTAAAAGTAGAGTGCATATTGTAATAATTATTGCTATCGCCATAATTGTTGGTCATTTTGCCGCTTTTTATAATGTCTTGCGTCATTCTCTGTGAATACGGCAGTCTCGGCTTCTCGAAATAAACCGAGTAAATCTATCTAAACCAAGAATCGGCAGCGCAACTCTTCGTTCAGGCTTCTAAAATAAAGAATTTATAAGCTGTTTGTTCATCTTCGATAAGATTTAAGTTAATATCGTGATATTTTTTTGGTCTCAAACGATTTAGAGAATTATCGAAAATCAAATAAGGGGAGGATTTAAGATTCATTTTAGCTTACTAGCGCTAAGAACCTTAAAAAGTAAAAAAAGACTTAGTCTATAACACAAAGTAGCACTGAATTAAAATTAATCTCAAAAGTCGTTAAAAATTGGTCATTGACCGTTTCGTGCTGATGTGTTATTATTCGTTATTTTTTAAAGCCTTGTTGACCTAATCTGCAGATCAAGTATCCGAGTTACGCAATCTTTTAGAATTTTGATTTACTGATTTTCAAACTTGCTTGTCCACGATTTTGTGAAGTTATGAAGGCATTATCCTTAAAATAAATTCATCCACTGTTGCTTTGTGTTTTACTGCTTAATAAATAGAGTTCGATAAATATTTCGAGGCTCAGATTTCATTTTAATAGAACAATTTGCGGATTCCAATAAATACAAATACCATGCTGGTGTAAGCTAAAAAGAACGGCAAAATGATGTCTTTCTGACCCAAAACAAGCAGAACAGCAATAATGAGCAATTGGAAGCCTAGACCAAAGGTGGAAACACTTGTCATGAACCAATTTGGCATTACTTTACCTTGATTTGCATTGCCGTCCAAGGCATAAATTGTTTTATCAAAAGCACCATAAAGCAGCTTATATAAAGCAAAAAGGATATTCACGTGTTTTTGTGATTCGCCTTTTAGCGCTGTTGGAGTTTTGTCTTCAAACACACGACTGGTGGTGTCGCCATCAAATTTATTTCTTAAAATGACATAATAGTAATTGTAGAGCGTGCCTTGCAATTGCAAACCCAAGAAGGCCAAAAAGCATTTCCAAATGGCAGTGTCTGTTATGTGCCAAATAGAAAGAAAGAATAAAGCATTTAATACAATGTCTGCGATAGAATCTAAATACCGTCCAGTGTACGATGGCTTTTGTTTTACACGAGCCAACTCACCATCTGCAGCATCTAGAATAGATTTGAAAATCAAAAAGAACGCTGCAAGCCAATAATAACCTTGAACAATGCAATAGATGGCAATAAGACCAGATATTATAAATCCAATCGTTACGTGAATAGGAGTGAAAGAGGTGCTTTTTAGTAAGTTCGCAATGGCTTTAGCTGCGGGTCTCCCATAGTCTGAAAGATCATCAAACTTATGCTCTTTTGGTAATTTAGACATTTAAAATCATAAAATGCTGTATTGTGGAATATACCAATCTCAGAAAAGGCGCAAAGGTACGTTTAAATCATTGGTTGTAAATGAGATTTTCGGGGCGAACTACCTTATCATTGATATATTATTGATGAGTGATTACATTTCCCGACTTTACAGCGATTTTACAATTCTTTTCAAGAACAGACACATTTGATTCTTAACTTAGCAGCGCTAAATTTTATTCAATTATGGGTGCTGTTGCATTAAATCACAAAATTTTTGGCGAAGGGAGAGCGTTAATCATCGTGCATGGACTTTTTGGCTCTTTAGACAATTGGCAAACGCATGCCAAAACCTTCAGTCAATATTTTCGCGTTATTTTGGTTGACGCCCGAAATCACGGTCATTCACCACATACTGATGAGCACACCTATGATTTGATGGCAGACGACTTACGCGTGATGATGGAGCAACTTCAAATAGACGAAGCAACATTCGTTGGCCATTCAATGGGCGGAAAAGCAGTAATGCGTTTCGCACAAAAGTTTCCTTTAATGGTAGATAAATTGTTGGTTGTCGACATGGGCATAAAGCAGTATCCAGCGCACCATGATTTGATTCTACAAGGATTACATGCAGTTGATTTTGATAAGGCAATTTCAAGATCACAAGCAGAAAAGCTAATGGAGCCATACATTCATGATTTTGCAGTTCGACAATTTCTCATGAAAAACCTGTATTGGGTAGAACCAGGCAAACGTTTGGCTTGGCGCATGAATCTGAGCACTTTGGAAAGATGTATGCCCGATATTTTGCTGTCCCTACCTGACGTGGTTTGCTCCCTACCTACTCTATTTTTGCGGGGTGAATTGTCAAATTATATACTCGATGAAGATATTGAGCACATTGAGCACATCTTTCCTAGCGCAAGTATTGAAACAATCTACGGTGCCGGACATTGGGTGCATGCCGAAAAACCAAAGGAATTTATGGATGCCGTTTTGCATTTCTGCCTGTTTTAGCTACAAAGTCTCTTCCAGCCATTTGAAAAACTCACGCTGCCAAACCAAGCCATTTTGCGGGCTAAGAACCCAATGGTTTTCATCAGGAAAATAGAGAAAACGACTTTTTATTTGGAGCAATTGTGCTGCTTGGAATGCTTCCTGACCTTGTCCGATGGGCACACGATAATCTTTACCTCCTTGGATGATTAAAATCGGCGTGTTCCATTTAGTTACAAATTTAGCAGGATTGAAGTCATTATAGGCTTTGAGTGTGTGTTCATTGATTTGCCATGGAGCGCCACCCAAGTCCCAATTTGTAAAATAAATTTCTTCCGTTGTGCCATACATACTCTCCAAATTGAATACACCGCAATGAGAAATAAATGTTTTAAATCGATTTTCATGATGACCAGCCAACCAGAACACAGAGTATCCACCGAAACTGGCGCCCACCGCACCCAAACGTTTGCTGTCGACGTACGGCTTTTTAACCATTTCATCCACAGCGGTAAGGTAGTCGCGCATCACTTGGCCCCCCCAATCTTTGCTTATTTCTTCATTCCAAGCCACGCCATGGCCTGGCATGCCTCTGCGATTTGGTGCAATCACTATATAGCCTTGCGCAGCCATCAATTGAAAATTCCATCGGAAAGAATAAAACTGAGACAATGCCGATTGTGGTCCCCCTTGGCAATATAACAGTGTAGGATACTTTTTCTTCGCATCAAAATCTGGAGGGAAAATCACCCAAGAAAGCATTTTTTTACCATCAGTGGTGGTGAAGTATTGCTTTTCTATCTTGCTAAAATTGATTTTTTTATAAATATTTTCGTTGGTTTTACTTAGTTTTTTCCATGCTTTGGTTTTCAAGTTGTATGAATAGATTTCATTGGCTTCATTCATACTTGAGCGCCCAACAAGAATCAAATCACCTTTAAAACCGATCATCGTGGTAACATCAAAGATTCCTGAAGTCAGTTGCTTTATTTCTGGACCGATTTGTCCTATTGGCAGATTCGCAACAAACAACTGGATAGTTCCATCCGTTGGCGCTAGGAAATAAATGTTGTCGTTATCAGGTGCCCAAAGGATGCTTTTTACAGTGCCATCCCAAAATTGCGTGAGGTTTTCAGTACGCGAGCCAAATCGAACGATTAGGTCTTGCTTATCGGCCTCGAAGCCGTCGCGCTCCATTTGCAAGTAGGCCAAATCGCCACGTTCATTGAATATAGGATTGACATCAAAACCAGCATTTTCAGCGGTAAGATTATTGGTTAATTTGGTGTCTAAATGATATTCATAAATACCGGTATTTGTGCTCAATGCCGCTTCTGTACCTTTCTTTTTCTTACTCACGTAAACAATGGATGTGCCGCCAACGCTCCAAATGAAATCTTCGTCACCTCCGTGTGGTGACTGAGGGCAATCGAAGGCTTCACCTTTCATGATGTCTATTCCTTCTTCTTCAGAACCGACTGGACGATAAAATACGTGGCTGTAATAACCGTTACGCCAATGGTCCCAATGGCGGTAGTTGAGCGCATCAAATACGTAGGCATCCGAACTAGGCAAGTCTGCATGGCGTTCAGAACCCAACACTTTTTGAACTAGCACCAATTTGTTGTAAATTTCATATTTACCATCTGGTGATATGCGGTTGTTGAAAGTCAAATCTTTGTGATCCTTCACCTCTGTAGTTTTGCCGTCTAAAATGCCAACGGTGAAATATTTTGAATTGAATTTATTCTCCTTCACGTCAGGATAGGAGACTTTAATCAACACGTTGTTACCGTCTTTTGTAATGCCGAGGGGACTAACCCGACCCAATTGCCAAAGCAACTCGGGCGTCATTTTATTTTGTGCAAATGTCATAAGCGATAAGGATGCTGAAATAAATATTGCGATAAAAGTTCTCATGGTTTTGATATTTGTGAATGCTAAATTAAAAAAAATGCTCGAATCCTTCTGTGAAATTAAAGACAAAGGTGAGGGTTTTGATTCAACAAGGCATTTTTTCGTTCTAGAATGTCGTAGGCATGCTCAGATTCTTTTTTAGGAAGGGAGCCCAGTATTTTGTGCTGCTCAAACATCCGAAATTTATGAATTGCCGAAAAACTGTTTCGTGCAAACTCATGGATAGCGACTTCAGCAAATTTCTCGAAAATATAATCAATCGCCACCGTATTAGGATGGATCATGTCGGCTTCGTAAAAACGATAATCACGCAAGTCATCCATTTGAATTTCGTAAGAAGGGAAGTAAGATGCATCCATCTGGTGCACAAGTTCAATGAGTCTCGATTTGCTCCATTGGTTTTCTACTATACCATCTTTTGTGTGTCTAACAGGGCTCACAGTAAACATGATTTCTAACTTTGGATAACAATTTTTTAGCGCTGCGATTCTTTTTTTCCATACAAAAGCCATGTGCTCTAACTCGGTGAGTGTTTTGCTAAATAAATTACCAGGCATTTTGTGGCAATTGGCAACAATTTGATTATTTAGATAATAACCCCAAGCCGAACCAAAAGTGATTACGACCAATTTTGATTCTTTGAGATAGGCGTGAATTTTCTGATGTTGCTCGGAAATTCTTTCAAGCAATTCTTCTTTAGAATTCCCGCTTATTGCACTGTGCATATCATAACAATACCATTGATTGTTGCGTTCTAAAAGCCGCAGATTTTTTACTATCAGCTCGGGCTCGAATAACTCAGCTATAGCCAAAGGGTGAAACAAAGTGCCAAAAGGATTTACAAGTGCATCAAATCCAAAATAGCGCAATTTGCTGCCGATGTTGTTTGAAAAGCAGCTGCCCATCAGCACAATTTTCTCGCCATGAGCTATTTGAAAAGGGAAAGGGTCTATATGCCAAGTGCTTCGGAAAGTCATACGTTTTCAAAAGTTTTGATGGTTTCTTCGAGCACCTCGCGCCAGCCAGACCACATACCTGTGTTGTTGATAGTATCGTTGTGCCAAATACAAATAAAAGTACCGCCATATTCTTTCACAGAATTTACCAATTGTTGTATTTGAATTTTGGCTTCATCTGGAGAAATTTTGAGATATTGGTTGAACGTTCCATCCATAAAAATGAATGGATGAAGCTGTAAATCAGTTACTTCGTCGGTGATCAAATTGTAAAAGGGTAAAGTATGTGCTGTTCCTATCCTGAATCCAACAGCGTCAGCAAATCCAATAGAATAATCGTGTTTCACGCCTATTTTGTGCAGCACATCAAAAGTGCCAGGAAAACGGACTTTTAAATAATGCTGTCTCGAAAGAAAAACAGGTCTTTTAAGAATGTGCTCCAAACGACCACGTTCTTGTTTGATAGTGCCTTCATTTAAATAGGAAAAGTAACTCGGGTGAATACCAATTTCAGCATGTTGAGCCATTTTTTGTATCAGGCGTTGGTGCACTGGGTTTGCCCAATAAATATTTCTGTCGTATTTTTTAAAATCACCCAAATGCCAGAATATTTTTGTTTTGGCGCGTTTAGAATATTCAATAATAAGGTCGAAAGTATCATTTGGGTCGGGTGTTTGTCCAGACAAAACTTCTCTCCTTAAATCTTGATTGTCGGAATTACCTTGAACAAAATCTTTTGCTTTTCCTCCCAAAAGTTGCATCCAATTTTTGTGCTTGAAGGCAAATGTGTTATCGATATCAAAACTTAAACAAAGGGAGCTTGAGGGTTTTGTAAATTGAAAATCAAGATATGTTTTGCTCACAAAATTCAAAAGGTGAGTTGCCCAAACATCTGCGATTGGTAAGTGCAACCAATTAAATTTTTTGAGAATAGAATACGCTGCATTGAAACGGTCATGCTCATCGGTTGGGAAGGACAAATACTCCTCGTAGCGCGTAATCACATAAAAAATGGATGCAATCGGGTCCTCTATTTCATCAAATTTTATACATTCTTGGTTTTCGTGTATTCCAACAGCAAGATTTCGATCTAGAATCTCGTCTTCGAATATTATTTGTGAAGGGATAATTGTCGGATAAACTTCTTCAAATGGATAGTCTGAATACACCAATTTAGCACCAGATGATTCAACTGAAAATCGTTTGGGGTCGTTGCAAAAAGAGAATTCAATGCCCCTAGGTCCACAAATAAAGTTTAGGGTGTAAAGCAAGCGCTCTGTTACAAAGTCGGTATAAATGATTAGCTTCTTCATGGCTTTGAATTCAAAAACTCTTCAATTATTCTGCAAATTTCTTCAGCTGCATGGCCATTTCCAAAATGTGGCATGAAGTTTTTGCTAGCTTCATTTTGAAGCCAATATGGTATTTGAGCAATTTTTTGCGGATCTGCGTCTACGAGTATAGCATTCTTGTCATTAATAAGTTCTGTCCATTCAGTTTCTTTTCGCAATATAACAATGGGTTTATTGAAAAAATGCGCCTCTTTTTGAAGTCCACCTGAATCGGTAACTACGAAATTAGCATGCTGCAATAAATCAATCATTGAAAGATAGGATTGAGGACCACAAATTTGAAATTGAGGACTATTTACTATCATTTCCCAAAATTTTGGCAATTGCTCCGAGAGTGTATTTTGTGTTCTTGGATGCACTGGAAAAACGCAAGTAATATTTTTTTCTTTGCTGATATCCATTAGACTTTTGAGGATGATCTGAAGTCGATCAGGATGGTCTGCATTTTGTGGACGATGCATCGTCAAAACAAAATATTCTCCCTCAGGATGAGAGGCAAGGTCGATAGGTTTTTTACTAAAATATGTCAGGTTGTCTAGCATGATATCGCCCGTAAGAAAAACTCCAGGATTGTCTTGGCTGTAAGGCTTTTTGCTGTTTGCATTGAAGCCCTCTGATTCTAAATTTCGAATACCTGTTTGCGTAGGACAAAAGAGCAAGGTAGATGCATGGTCTGTGAAGATTCTATTAATTTCTTCAGGCATTGATTTGTTGAATGAACGTAAACCAGCTTCTACGTGGATCAGCGGAATTTGACATGCGTTGGCGGCCACTGACGCTGCAAAAGTTGAATGTGTATCGCCATAAACCAAAACTGCTTCTGGTTGCTGTTCAGAAAAAATGACGGTTAATGCATCTATCATTTGGCCGATACTCATCTTGTTATTTGATGAACCCAAATGTATGGTGGGAGCAGGAATCTGCATTTCATCAAAGAATATCTTGGACATGCTGTCATCGAAATGTTGCCCAGTATGCACAATACGCTCTTCGATTTTCGGAAAGGCATTTTGTATGCAGCGACTAATCGCTGCTGCTTTAACGAATTGAGGACGAGCGCCTACTACTGTGATGATGTGTTTTAGTTTATTCATGCTTGATTGAACAAAGATAGAATTATTGAATCGATTGAGTGATGAGGTGGAGTAAAATCGTTTATCAAATATTTTGTTTCAATTGTTACCGTACTTTATCCGATATCTTTTTTATTTTTCATCACTTTTATTTTATTGTTTATCAATGTTTTGAGCTCTTTTTTTTAAAAAACCATCAATTTTTTTTAGACTCTTGTAACTTTGAAGCATTGGGGGCGTCTTACCTACAAACACCGAACAAATGACAGTTCAAGAGTACAACACATGTGTTAAGGAATATTCCGACAAAATCTACCGATTTGTCTTGAAGAATATTCGTTATGTGGAGCGTGCAGAGGATATTGTTCAGGATGTTTTTGAAAAAGTTTGGGTTAAAGTGGATGATGTTCCAATTGAAAAAGCCAAAAGTTATTTGTTTCAAGCGGCTTATAACACTATGCTTGATGTAATAAAGAAAGATAAACGAATTGAATACAAAGAGGATATTTCCTCAAATTCTTTTTCTCATCAACCAGATTTGGGATTGAAAGAAGCGCTGGATATGGCATTAAATAATTTGCCGCAAATTCAAAAAAGCGCAGTTTTGTTGCGGGACTATGAGGGCTATGATTATAAAGAAATTGGTGACATTCTCGATCTCACTGAGTCACAAGTGAAGGTATATATTTTTAGAGCTAGGAAAAATTTGAGAGCTTTTTTTGTTGGTAAAGAAGAATTGGTAGCATGAACACAGTGAATAAATATAATTATGAAGCGTTTTTGCTTGATTTTGCAGAAGGACATCTTTCTGCGGCTGAAACAAACTTGCTTTTTGAATTTCTCGCAGCTCATCCAGAATTGAAAGAAGATTTTGATGTTGTTTTGGAAATGAACTCATTGCCACACGAGGCAGTTGAATACAGGGGTAAAATAAATTTATTGAAGGATGAGACACAAGAAGGTGTACAAGATTTAATCATTGCTTTGATTGAGGGTGTTCAAACCGATGAGGAAAAACAATCATTGAATGATTTGATGAAGCACAACACAGCGATAGAAAGTGAATTGTTGTTGTTTTCAAAATTGAAATTAGAAGAAGATGCAGCGCTCGTTTTTTCGCGCAAATCAGTATTGATTCAAAGCCCAGTAATTACGGTTAATTTTGGCACTTGGCTCTATCGCGCCACATATGCTGCTGCTGCTGTTGTTTTGTTGATGCTCATGTTTAATAATTTGAACTTTGGGCCAATAAGTGAGAATCAACTTGGAGCGCGATTTAAAAAAATCCCACAAATAGACCTTTCAAAGCGAAGTAATGTCGCCTCGAATGACCCTCAAATGGAGTCTTATGCTGATACTTTTGTGCCGAAAAGTGAAATTATTTTGGTGAATGCCATAAATGCAGCTCCAAGTCAGGTTGTAATTGAACCGCACGAAGTTTATGTAACCATGCAAAACACCAATCGGAAAGATTTGGTAATACGCACCGATTCAAATCGAGATTTAGCGGTTGTACCTGAAGAAGTGTATTCAGCGTTTAGAAGCCAAGAGTCGGAGGTGAATTTATTGGATCTTATAGCCCAAGAGTCTAATTTTGTAAACATGACCTACAGCCTTGCCGGTGAAGTGAGCAATCGACTGAAAGTGGCTCAAAAAAAATATACAGAAAACGATTATATCGAAATAAATTTTTGGAAAGTGCACACCCAAATTAGAAAGCCGAGCTGGTTAAGATTGCCTCGGAAGTATTAAACATTAAAATCAAAAACATGAAAAAGTTAGTTATTCTTGTCTTATTTTTTGCTTCAACGGTGCATGTTAGTGCCCAGATTGAGCAACCTCCAACAAATATTGAAGACACAAACCGCGTAGATATATATGATGATAATCCTGAAGATGAACCAGAGATCAACTTCATCGAAGAATTCAACGAAATAAGAACTGGCATATCTAGAAATTCCAATTGGTCAGGCCTTGATTTCGGTGTGGGTATGTTGTTTACGCCAAATTGGGAATCGAATTTTGTAGACCAACCCCATTTGGATTTTGACCCGGCACGTTCATGGACTGTCAACTTCAATTTTTTTGAGCATTATTTTAGTATTGCTGGCGATTATTTCGGTTTGGTGACAGGTTTAGGTGCAAATTGGAGCCATTTTGGCTACCGACGGAATTATACCATCAATTACGATGAAGATTCAATCGGAGGCTTTGTTGATCCAAACAGAAAGTATTCAAAAAACCGCATTCGTGCTGCTTATTTACAAATCCCATTGTTGTTTCAAATCAACTTGAAATCAAAAACAGCCGATAATTTTCACTTGAGTTTTGGTGTTGTTGGTGGGGTAAGAGTGGGTTCAAATTTGAAGCAAAAATTTTTGGAGAACTCGAATAAATTTAAAATTAACGAGAAACGCGGAGATTTTCATTTCAATGCTTTCAAAGCGGATGCAACAGTGCGCTTGGGCTTTGGCGACTGGGGAGCGTTTGCGAGTTATAACCTCGTGCCACTTTTCAATACAAACGTTGTAGAGCCAGTTCACAATCTTTCTTTTGGACTAATGTTCAATTTTTAAGGCAATTCAAGAATCAGTCATAAGCAATTCTTTCTTGGGTTATTTAGTAACAAGCCAAAAACGACTACCTAACGAGGTGGTCGTTTTTTTTAAATGAACCCTAAACCCAAAGCCATTGAAATCAGAATGAGCATAATAGCCACAAAAATTTGCAAAGAAGACAAGGTTATTTTTTTCAGCAGTTTGTTACCAATAAATGATCCGGTAATACCTGCCAAAGTAGCGCAAATCACTAAGGTGATATTGTCGCTCAGTCCAGCTTTGGTAAAACGGGTGGCATAGACGCTCAAGCGGGTGAAATCTACAAATGTTGAAACCACAACAGCAGTGCCAATAAATGCTTCTTTAGACAGCCCCGCTTTAATTAGAAAGGCTGACCGTAAGGCCCCTTGATTGCCTGATAATCCGCCAAAAAATCCGCTTAAAGCACCACCTATCGGCAGTTTGTTTTTATTAAACTGCAATTTTTTGAAATAAGGAATCAGATCGATTGTAGCGAAGATGATTAGTAAAATAGAAATAATGAATTTCACCGGGCTTACTTCAAAGGTTTTGCCCATCATTTCGTAAGAGAAAAGTGTCGCTTCTGTGGGGATTTTGAGTAGCATCCACGAGCCAGTAAGTGCTGCAATCACTGCAGGAATACCGAAACGTATAAGCACGGATTTATCGGCATTTCTACCAACCAATACCAATTTGAACATGTTGTTGAAGAAGTGCACTATTCCTGTAAGTGCAATGGCTAAGTCTACTGGAAAAAATATCATGAACACCGGGGTTAAAATAGTGCCTAAGCCAAATCCAGAAAAAAAAGTGAGAATAGCTACTAAAAATGCTACTGAAGATATTATAATGATTTCCATAATTTTTTTAAACGATTAAGATTGTTCTCATTTAATGATTCTTGTCCATTCAAATAATTCTTCAACCACCAGACAATTGTCATATTGATTTTACTCCTTAATGGGTACTTTGAGCAAAGAATTTTTTGCTAAAAATACAGGAAATTTATTCTTGTTCTTTCTAACTTCTCTTTCTAACCAAGCTATTTTTGGTCGTGATTCTATTGACGATAGTTTTTACAAAAACAAGCCCGTTCATATCAACTTTCGGAAATCGGATTGTTGTTGGATTGATGGGTGCATCTCTATTTATTATCAGCGATACACTTTTGGCAATCAATAAGTGCGTTTTTTGTATTCCAAATGCCAATTTCTGGATGATGAGTTTATACATCTTTGCTCTATTAATATTGTTTCAAGCTTGATTCAACGCGAAGATTGAACTTTATTCAATAACAATCAATAGATTATCACACCTTCACATAATCCTGTTTAATCACAAGTGTGATCCAATCATCATCATGTTTGATATAGCCTTGATCATAGCAGAAATAATAAAAATTTCCAGATTTTGTTTCGTAGGTGTTGGTATAAAAATGAAAATTAAATCCTTCTTCAGCCAATTGAATTGCCCGCACTTTTGCTTTTCCTGTGGGATTTAACTTGCCTAATACCCGTCGATTTTTGCGCAGAATGGCATTTACTCGACGCACATAGCTGTTGTCGGTTTCGTTTTGTCGATTGTGATAAGCATTTCTGCAATAGTCGTTGCAAAACCTTTTATCTTTACGCCCCAATAGTGGGCTTTGGCATTCTAGACATAATTTTTCAGGCATGCTCGATGAGTTCAATTAACATTATTTAACTGCGCTACAAAGAAAATTTATTTCGAAATAGCGAATTTTGTGTAACAAATAAAAGAAAAAAAATTGGAAACAGTTAATCAAAGTGAAGACTTGCGTGATTTGCTCGAAAAGATTCAAAACGAATCTATATACATGCAGTTGCTCAGAAATGAGATTGGTAAAGTGATTGTTGGCCAGCAGTATATGGTCGATAGATTATTGATTGCACTTTTGGCAGATGGGCACGTGCTGCTTGAAGGTGTTCCTGGCTTGGCTAAAACATTGGCAATTAAAACATTGAGTGATGCCATTTCTGGCAGTTTCAGTCGCATACAATTTACCCCTGATTTGCTTCCAGCTGATATTACTGGAACGATGATTTACAACCAAAAGGCACAAGACTTTACGGTAAAAAAGGGTCCTGTTTTTGCCAATTTTGTGCTCGCCGACGAAATTAATCGCGCACCGGCAAAAGTGCAGGCGGCTTTGCTTGAAGCCATGCAAGAACGTCAAGTAACTTTGGGAGATAAAAGTTATCCTTTGCCTGATCCTTTTCTGGTCATGGCAACTCAAAACCCAATTGAACAAGAAGGAACTTACCCATTGCCAGAGGCGCAAGTGGATAGATTTATGCTCAAAGTATTTCTCGATTATCCCAAAAAGGAAGAGGAAAAATTAATTATACGCTCTAATGTGCGCCGAGAAGGTATGGACAAGGCTAAACCAGTTTTGAAACCTGAAGATATTCTACGCTTGAGAAATTTGACGAGACAAGTTTATTTGGACGAAAAAATCGAGCAGTATATCGTGGACTTGGTTTTTGCAACGCGAAATCCAGCAGCGAATAAATTAGAAAAATTAGCAGCTTATATCAGTTATGGCGGATCACCTCGGGCCAGTATCAATTTGGCTTTGGCGGCAAAAGCACATGCGTTTTTGCAAAAACGAGCTTTCGTTATCCCAGAAGATGTGCGGGCCATTGCAGCAGATGTTTTGCGCCATAGAATAGGATTGACCTACGAAGCAGAAGCGGATGGCATTACAGAATCAGCAATTATTAAAGAAATTTTGAGTAGAGTAGATATTCCTTAGGCTTGATTTGAAGTAAAACACAAATGAAAATTCTTTGAAAAAGCAGAGCTAATTCTTCAAAGACAAAATGAATATTGATTTTTAAAAAATGGACATCAAAGAAATCTTCTCGAGAATTCACCGGATTGAAATCACTACCCGAAGCATCACCAAACAGATGTTCTCCGGACAGTATCAGTCTGCGTTTAAGGGAAGAGGAATGTCTTTTGCAGAAGTGCGCGAGTATAGTATCGGCGATGATGTGCGCTCTATGGATTGGAATGTGACTGCTCGTTTTGATGCTCCTTTTGTCAAGGTTTTTGAGGAGGAGCGTGAATTGGTTGTGATGTTATTAATCGATATTTCGGGCTCAATGCATTTTGGCTCTGGCGAAAGAAATAAAGAAAGTACAGCCATTGAAGTTGCTGCAACACTCATATTCTCGGCATTGGCAACCAATGATCGTGTTGGCGCAGTGTTTTTTACTGACCGCGTCGAAAAATTCATCAAACCTGGAAAAGGGCGGCGTCATGGTATGCATATCCTCAAAGAGTTAATGACTTCAAAACCTAGCTCAAAGGAAACTTCCATCGTGGAGGCTCTTCATTTTTTTCGGGGCTTGATGAAACGTAATACCGTGGCTTTTCTGCTCAGTGATTTTAACGTTGATGAAGCTTTTGCTGATGCTTTGCGAATAACCAAAAAAAGACACGATTTGGTGGCTTTACAGATAAATGATCGCGCAGAAAGCGATGTTCTGAACTTGGGCTTGGTTAATACCGAAGATCTTGAGTCGGGTACTTCAAGATGGTTATGGTTTGGGGGAAGGGCAGCAAGAAAAAAAATGGTTGAGGCGATTGAGAAAAAACAAGAATCTGTGCTCAAACAACTGAGAAAAGCCCACGTAGATTTTGTAACAATCAATACCAATGAGCCTTTTGTGAAACCGTTAATTCATCTCTTCCAAAGCAGAATGAGAAAATGAGAAAGGTCATTTACATAGGATTTTTAATGTGGTTTGGGTCCTTGCTCTTTGCGCAAGAATTGTCCACGCTAATTGAGAAGCCGTTGATGTCTTTGGGTGGGAGGAATACAATTGTGGTAACTCACAACGGGTTGCTAAACGAATCTAATTTGACTAATTTTACCAGTATTGGTGCTCAAACGGCTAGTGAAAGCGCTGAACCCCAAAAAGTAGAAATAGAAGTGGTGGAGTTTGAATTCAACGAAATTGAATTGCGATTGATAATTACCGCTTGGGATTCAGGTAAATTTATTATTCCGCCTTTTTATCTTGACAAAAATGAAGGTATCAGCTCGCAGACACTCATGTTTGAGGTAGAGTTTCCCCAAGTTGATGAGAACGGCGATATTGCTGATATTTATGAAGTTTTAGTCGACACAGAAGAAGATTTTTCTAGTCGTTTTTGGTGGCTTCTCGATTTGATACTCTTAATAGTATTTGTTGTTGGACTCTTTCTAATACTGAAAATGGACCAAGTCGATAATGTTCAAAATGATGCTGTTTATCTATCACCTGACCAAAGCGCTTTGCAGGAATTGGAATTGTTGTTGTCTAAAAAGCTCTTTCAGAATGATTTACAGAAAATGCACTTTGTAGAATTCTCTGATATCATAAGGAAATATATTGCAGCGCGCTTTGAATTTGTGACATTTGAGAAAACTAGTGCTCAAATTATTCAAGAAATGCACAAATTGCGCGTAGAGAATCGCATCGTACAGCGCTTGAACAGTTTGCTTCACTTGGCAGATTTAGTGAAGTTCTCGAAAGCCACGACGAACGAGCAAGAAATTTTGAAAAGTAGTAATGAATTGAGGGAATTGATTGCTGAAACCACAAATTTTTACGTGCTTAATAAACAGGCTGAAGAACAAGAGAAAGGAGCGCAAGATGTCTGATTTTGATATTCGATTTTGGACTTACGATTACGTTTTTCCAGAGGCTTTTGCTCTGATTGTTTTGCTCTGGGGCGTTGTTGGATTTTGGATTTTTAAAAAAGCCAAATCAGGCTTCCGTTTTTCATTAAATCCTGCTGAACTCGATTTTTCAGGTAATGGAATTGCACAGTTCGTTTTTCCATATTTGGCAAAGTTTTTACTTTTTTGTAGTGCTCTTTTTCTCATTTTTGGAACCGCAGGACCACATCGTTTTAATGAGGAACAAATCACGAAAATGCAGTATTCTGAAGGTATTGACATCATGCTTTCCTTGGATATTTCATCCAGTATGATGGCCCGCGATTTTGAACCCAACAGATTGGAAGCCTCTAAAAGAGTGGCCGCTGAGTTTGTGAAGAACAGACCAAATGATAGAATTGGTTTGGTTTTGTATGAAGGTGAAGCTTTTACTGCTTGTCCTGCAACAACTGACCACGCGGCCTTGTTAAATAAAATCGGTGAAGTTGAACCTGGAGTTTTGGAAACCAATTCCACAGCTATCGGCATGGGTCTTGGCGTTGCAGTTACTCGTCTACGAGATGACAACTTGAAAAGCAAAGTTGTGATTTTGATGTCGGATGGTGTTTCTAATTCAGGTGAAATCGACCCATACACTGCGGCAGAATTGGCAAAAAATGTAAACGTCCGGGTTTATACCATAGGAATAGGCACTCAGGGAACTGCGCCTTTTCCTCAACAAACGATATTGGGAACACAGTATGTACAAGTGCCTGTAGAAATTGATGAAGAGGCCCTTACTTATATTGCTGAGACCACGGGAGGAAGATATTTTCGTGCCACAGATGAAAATGCGCTTATCGAAATTTATAAAGTGATTGACCAATTGGAAAAGACTGAGATTGCTGCTAATTTTACACGTTTTGAAATCCCTGTTCAGTCAAAACCGTTTTATTTATTTGCTATCTTGTTTTTGGTTTTGTCGCTTTTGGTGTCCAAATTTATTTTAAAAGGTATCGCACATGAATAGTGACCAACTTAAATATCATTTTCTGCGAATTTTGATTTGGATTGGGTTGTCTGAACTTACTTTTTGGTCTGTATTTTTTCTTTCGAATGTGGGCGTGGCACTTTTTAAAGGCGAGCCTTGGAAATCTTCATTTACTGTTTATCAGCATCCTGAGTTTTTGTGGTTGCTTCTGTCACTTCCTTTCGTTTACGGCCTTTACTTATTTAATTTGAGCTGGAAAAATAATGTTCTCGGCAAGCATTTTAGCCCGAATTTGCAGCGTTTTTTACTCCAAATACCCACGGAAAAATGGAGCTTCTTGCGTTTTTTTATTATTCGAACAGTCTTGGTACTCACTATTTTCGCTTTAGCTAATCCGCAAGGGGGCGCGCGTAAAATTGGGGTAGATGGATTTGTTGGAGAACTTGTTGTTGCTGTTGATGTTTCGCGCTCTATGCTTGTGCGTGATATGGAGGGTGGTCGCTCGCGCATGGATGCCATGAAAAATGGGTTAAATAACCTTACAAAAAACATATCTGGTGCATCAGTGGGGATCGTTGTATTCGCGGGAACAGCTTTTACACACATGCCCATGACCCGAGATTTGCAAGCAGTTAATGGGTATATCGATGATATTTCAACGGATATCATTAGCGAGCAAGGAACCAATTTGGCTGAGGCTATTACAGTTGCAGCGCGCTCTTTTTCGACCACTTCATCTACCAAATTGATTTACTTAATTTCGGACGGCGAAGACCATGAAGATGGCGTAGAAGAGGCAATAGCATTTGCAAAAAGTCAGGGTGCTATTGTACATGTTGTAGCCCTTGGCTCAGAAAGAGGAGGTCCAATTCCTATGAAAGAAGGTGGAGTAAAACGCGATAAAGACAATGAAATTATCATCTCTGTTCCTAATTTGGAATTGTTGCGCAATGTTGCTCAGCAAACGCAAGGCATGTATTGGCACGAAACTACGGCCTTTCCAAATTTTGGCAAGATTTTGAATCAGAGCTTCCAATTGATTGCGAATGAGAGACAAATCGAAAGCAAAATGCGTAAAAGTTATGGCGCTGCCTTTGCATTTTTTGCATTTTTGTTGCTTCTAACATATATGACATTGTTGAATTTTAACTTATTTGAAAAGAAAAATGAAGAATAAGATTGTTTTGATTTTCCTCTTTTTTTGCTCCTTTGCAGTCCAAGGGCAAGGTGATTGGCAACAACCTTTTAATGAAGGGAAACGCTTGTATAAAAGCGGTGATTTTGAAGATGCCTACGGATATTTTGAAAAAGCAAAAGAACTTGCTCCGTCTGATGTCCAAATAGATTCCTACTTGGCTCAAGCCGCATATCGTGCAGGTAAATTTAAAGAGGCTGCCCAACATTATCAGCAAAGTTCTGAGCGAAGCAATGATACTTGGACGAATTACAACCAAGGCAATGCGCAATACCGAAACGAAGATTTAGAAGGGGCAATCAATTCATATAAAGAGGCTTTGCGTAAAGATCCAAACAATGAAATCGCACGACATAATTTAGCACATGCGATGAAAAAGCAACAAAAGCAACAAGAAAAAAACGAGAACAAGCAAAACCAACCACAAGACCCAAAAGAAAAGCCAGAGGAGGACTCACAACAAAATGAAAATCAAAACCAAGGGGATCAAAACCCAGAAAATGAATCTCAAGAGGGTCAAAACCAACCTAAATTAGGTAGAGAGCAAACCGAACAACTGTTGGAATCAATGAATCAAGCAGATAAAAGAACACAAGAAAAGTTGAAGGACAAAGAACAAAAGGCTGCTGGTAATGGAAAACGCGAAAAAGATTGGTAGCATGAAAAATCTATTGGTGTGCATTTTACTCTTTTCTCCTGTTGTGCTTTTGTCGCAAGATGTTCGTGTTTCCTTGTCGAGCAATAAATCTGAAGTAGGGGTGGGTGAGCGTTTCAATATTGTTGTTTCTGCCAACATTGAAGGTAGTGCGGAAATTAATTTGCCGCCTGAATTTACGGTGATTGCTCAAATGAGCGGCAAAAGTTCTCAAAGCATTAATGGGAAATCTTCTCTCGAAATAACGAAAACCATTACGGCAGTTGCAAGCAAACAAGGTAATTTCACTATTCCCCCTGTGATATGGACCTACAAATCAAACAAAAAAGTCAAGTCCAACACGCTTAATATTAAGGTGACTCAATCATCGGGTTCAACTTCTGCAAATACGGTTGCAAATAATACAACTCAGAATTCATCAGGAAAACACTTTGGCGTCTTGGTAAGTTCTATGAAAGAAGTTTATGTAGGCGAACCATTTGTGCTTACAGGTAAAGTTTATTTTGACGGACATATATTAGATGTCAATTCTTACCAACAATACCAGCAAGATTTGATGGTACATAAAACTAATTTGGTTGCCACACAAGGACTTACTGTTGAACCATCGGATTACGGCGGGAAAATGTATGAGTCAATTTTGCTTTTTGATGAGCTGTTGGTCGCCCAGCAACACGGTGAACTGAACTTCGATGCCTTTAGCCTAAATGTCATATATCAAAAAGGGGTTTTCGGAAGTGCATATCAGATGGTGCGGTCAAACGGCTTGGTTATTCGCGTTCTTCCCCTTCCTGATGGTGCTCCAAGCGGTTTTTCTGGTGGAGTAGGTAAATTCGACGTCCTCGCAAAAACGGATGCCAAAGCAAATATGAAGGCAGGCGATGTCTTTACATACACCGTTCGCATAGCAGGTTTGGGTAACTTACATTTATTGAAACCAGTGGAATTGATTCTTCCAAAAGGATTGATTCTCTATGGCGACCCTGAAGTTGAAAACAGTGTGATTACAGCGAAAAAAGGCGCTCATGGCCATTTGGAATATGAATTCATTATTCAAATTCAAGAGCCAGGCGCATATGATTTCACACCTTTTCAATTTGCCTATTTCAACCCAGAGACCAAGCAGTACTATTCGTCTAATGTGGACAATATACAAATGGAGGTAAGTGGCGTGATGATAGACGATTTGACTAACTTGACTCAAAAGAATGCATCTGTAGATGTAGCATCATCTCCTTGGAAAAATGGAATTATTCTTCTCCTCACCGCCTTATTGGTAGGCGTTGGCGTATTTTATTTTTTGAAGAAAAACCGAACTGCGCCTTCCAAAACTGCTGCAAAAAAGAACAAAGTGGATGCTCATCGCATTGCATTAGATGGTTTGCTGCAAATTCAAAATCTTGAAGAATCTCAAAAGGTAGATGCCCTTGAGAAAGTAATAATTCAATTTTTTAAGGATTTTACCCAAAATGACGAACTTTTGTTGGATGCGGATTGGTTTACTGTTGCCAGTAAACAATACGATATTTCGGAAGATCTTTCAGAAGCTTGGTCAAAACATTTTGCTGCTATTCAAGCCATTAAATATGGAGGTTTTGGTGCAGAAAGCGCAGAAGACTTAGTGAATAAAACTAAGACGTTGGTAGGATAGGAAATGATTCTTTCAGTTTAAACTTAAAGGAAATAGAAAAAGATGCTCTCCACAACCGCAATTGGTGAAGTGAATTTTCTTCAAATGATGATCTGATGCAATCTTAAAAAGCGTAAATCGAAATCTTAAAATTAGTGATTGAATCGAAAGGTACACTGACTGATACGCTCGAAAAGCAAGTGTAGTTAGCCATTCCTACAACTTCAACTTCTTTATCTTAACCACCGGTCCTGGGCATTTTGTTTCGTGGCATTTTATACAAGCATCAATGGCGAGATTAAAATGTTCTTTGGCATGACTTGGGTCGTCATAAATTTGGTGGTGTGCATCAAGAAATTGTTGTGCATGATCTTTAAAAAATGCATCCATTTCCTGATTTTGGGTCATTTGGGCCTGGAGGATATTTTCGAAACTTTCGGGAAATTCGCCTAAGTCTTGTCCGCTTAGAATTTTTTCGCGCAGCTGCTCATTCATGTGCGCCATTTGTTTCATCAACGAAGCCATTTCGGAAACTTCATACATCTCAAAATCCTTTTTTTCGCCCGCACAAGACGTAGCAAAAATACCAAGTATAATGAACCAATACCAGCAGCGCATTATTTTTTGATTTTTACGCCAATGGCAATCACATGAGGCGCAAAATCTTCTTCATACAATATGTCTTCTGCTGTCAAGGCCTCTCCTGCATCTTCCGCATAGTGCTGTTTTTCAGCTGCTGAATCAGATTTCCAGAATGCTTTGCCATGAATAATCGCTTCAGAACCAGCAGCATTTAAAGGAACAAAAAAACCATAGTCTAAAAAGGTAACTCTAGCCACATAACCCTCGTCTAAATCGACCTCCATCCAACAACCTTTTTTCTTACACACGGCGTCAATTTTTGAGTTGAAGGTAACCAAGGCAGTGTCTTCAAAATCCAATTCATCAAACAAATCGTCCATCTGTCGGGCGGTTAGCGTATCTTTTGTAATCTCAAAATCTTGTCCAAACGTTTCATATGGGTCGTTTTTACAAGCAGAAAATATAAGCATAAATGCTACTAGAGATAATACTATTCTCGTATTCATGATTTCAAAATTTTATGCAAAGGTATTGAAATGTGGCAGTTTAAGGAATTTCATTTGCGTGATTTTTGTCAGGATGGGCTTCGAATGCATGAGCTGGATGTTGGGTAGATGGGTTTTGGTGAATTATTGGTAAATAACCGTTAGCCTTAGTGTAACGGTTAAGGTAGGATTAACGGTTAATACCCATCACTTCCTATTTTCGTCTTTCAATTTAATGTTTGAATCGGCTTTATTCTATTTCCTAGAACCTAAAACCCTTTTGACTGTTATGTTACATCAACACAAAAGCCCCGAAACATTTTCCCTACCTTTGTATCCTATTTCAACAATCATGAGCCAATTCGACGTACAACAGATTCGCAAGGATTTCCCAATTTTAAACCAAACGGTGTACAATAAGCCCTTGGTCTATTTGGACAATGGTGCGAGTGCTCAAAAGCCCAATGTGGTGATTGATGGCATTCAGTCTTATTATCAGAATGAACACGCTAACATCCACCGCGGGGTACATTATCTATCTCAGAAAGCCACAGACAAATATGAAGTTGCCAGAAAAACTATCGCTCAAGCTATAAATGCCCAACACAGCCACGAAGTGATTTTCACCAGTGGAACCACGCACAGCATCAATTTGGTGTCACATTCTTTTGGAGAGTTGTTGAACAAGGGCGACGAGATTTTGATTTCACACATGGAACACCACGCCAACATTGTGCCTTGGCAAATGCTCTGCGAACGTAAAGGAACTATTCTCAGGGTAATCGATATCTTGCCCGATGGATCCTTGGATTTGGACTCTTTTGAAAAACTGCTTTCAGAGAAAACAAAATTGTTGGCTATTATTCACATATCGAATACTTTGGGAACCATTAATCCCATTGAGGATTTGATTCTTAAAGCACATGCGGTTGGGGCAAAAGTACTTATTGATGCAGCCCAGAGCATTCAACATCAACAAATTGATGTTCTGGCACTCGATTGTGATTTTCTAGTTTTCTCTGGGCACAAGGTTTTTGGACCAACAGGCACTGGAATTTTATACGGTAAAGAAGCTGTATTGAATGAAATGCCTCCTTTCTTTGGTGGTGGAGATATGATTGAAACCGTAACTTTTGAACGCACAACCTACAATTCTTTGCCACATAAATTTGAAGCGGGGACACCACATATCGCTGGCGGAATAGGTTTAGGTTTGGCTTTTGAGTATTTGAATAGCATTGATTTTCAGGGCGCTATGAATCATGAGCAGTCGCTTTTGAAATATGCTACCGAAAAACTTTTGTCGATTGACGGTTTAAAAATTTACGGTACAGCTCCGAACAAAGTGGCGACCATTTCTTTTATGATTGACGGCATACATCCATTCGACTTGGGCGTGCTACTAGATAAACAAGGTGTTGCAGTTCGCACAGGGCATCACTGTACACAACCAATTATGGATTTTTTCGGAATTCCAGGTACGGTTCGTGCTTCCTTTGCATTTTATAATACCTCCGACGAAGTGGATGTGCTTTTCAAAGGAATTGAACGTGCTTTGGGTTTGTTGAGGTAGAAAACTTTTTTATTATGTCCATTCTTTAGCTTTGAGTGTTAAAAATCAATTTTTCATCAATTATGAGTAGTATTAGCAGTATCGAACAAGAAATCATTGAAGAATTTGAAATCTACGATGATTGGATGGACAAATATGAATTTCTAATTTCGTATGGAAAAGAACTTGCTACTATGGATGAGCAGTTGAAAACCGATGACAAACTTATTAGAGGTTGTCAGAGTAAAGTTTGGGTCGATGCCTCTTTTGATGGAGATGTGATGCATTTCACTGCTGATGCTGATGCAATTGTTACGAAAGGAATCATAGGACTCTTGGTACGCGTTTTAGACAAACAAAAACCAGAAGATATTGCGAAAGCAGAATTGAAGTTTATCGATGAAATTGGCTTGAAAGAGCATCTTTCGCCTACACGTTCCAATGGCTTATTGAGTATGGTTAAACAAATGAAAATGTCGGCAATTCAGGCTTTGTCCTAAATTTTACGGCTTTATTTTATTATTGATTTTTATAATTGTAATGCGCGATAATCCATTTTTCATCCACCTAGACTGCGCACGATTTTATTTTTCTTTTATTGCGCTATGAGCGTGCACATTTTCAGGTGTTAATTCGCATCAACTTTTTAAAACATGGCCCTCATTTCGACTCCACCGGCATGAATCATCCGATTGCCTTCAGATTTCCTGCCGTTGTAGCGAATTGACAATTGAAGATTTTTACCTAAGTTTCTTTGGTAGTTCAAGGTCCACGTGTAATTTACACCCGGACGCAGTGATTCCAACATTTCAAAGCCAAGTGCGCTATTGATTACCCCATTGTATTTGATGTTGAGTACGTTCATTGTGCCAGAAAATGTTCCTTTTTGTGGTTGATTAAAACGAAACTCTATACCTCCATCATTGATAATGGCCTGTTCGCCATTTGGAACAAACTCATTGGTTTTATTCTCAAATCGATAAGATAGTGAAACCCGAATCTGAGTATTTGGCTGATACAGAAATTCGGGAAATATTTTATAATAATTGATGAGAAAATCTCGGCCTGTTGTGTATTCTGCAAACGATGATTTTTGTCCGAATTCATAACTTCCTTGAAGTGTAAATTTTCGTTTAATATTCCAGCGCAAATTGAATTGATTGAATTGTATACGTCTCTGGTCGAAGCCATTAGCCAAAAGAATTTTGTTGCTGAAACGAGAGAAAGTATAATCTCCCCCGGCAATTTGATTGGTTCTATTTATAAAAATTGAATTGCGCCAAGAGGAACTTTCAGAAATAAGAGAAGAGTCATTGCTCCGCGTGTCGAAAGGATTGATGTTGTTCACAAAACCTCCGTTGGTTTTCCGGTTTAGTCGAATCTGGGTTTGGTTAGAAACACTAGACAATAAACCGAGTAAGCCTTTTTTCTTTGCCCATATTTTTTCAGGATGCAAGAAGATACTTTGACTGAATTCGTTAGAGAATGTTCGGATGTATTGATTCGAAGGCGTAAATATTCGAACATAATTGGCCTCATCTGCAAAAAGCGCGACTTCAAACTCGTTCAAATCTTTGATGTTGTCTTCATTGTAATCGCGCCAAACATAGACCCCTTTGCCAGGAAGCACCTCGATATATATAAACTCGCGTTCCAACTCTAATCCACTTCCCAATTCATAAAAAGTGCTGGTGCGCAAAGCACCTTTCCATAAATTTGTGCTGTGTTCCAATCTGCCTAAAAAAGTGTTCTCTGGTTGTAAGTTAATCAAAGAAGTATCTATAATTCGTAAATTTCTGTAATTTACGTTGATGCGCAATTGTGTTTTTGTATTACTCAGCCAATCGTAACTTCCACCAAAGTTTCTCGCACTTGTTGCGAGTCCAAAATTATCAATGTTGCTCAATTTGTCGTCTCGCTGACGGTAGTAGAACTTGAATTTGTTTTTTACACTGTCATTTTGTGTAACGTAAAATTGCCAATCGTAAAAGTGATAGGTATTTTCTTGGATTATTGGGCTTAAGAAATCTTTTTCAATTCTGTTGAATTCATGCTCATCCGTAAAACCGATTTTGAGAAAACCGATATTTTGAGAAACATCAATTTTGTGGCGAATAAACACTGAATTTTTGATGCCTGATGTTTGTACCGCGTTGCTCGTCCATTTGATCTGAAATCCTTTATTATTCCATTGGCCATCCGTATTCACTTTTATTCCTAGAAAATCGTCTCCCCAGCTAAACAAGTTCGCATTTAAGGTCATGAACCCATTGCTGCGGTGCTGAATCCTAGCTCCCGTATTGGCAATCAATTGGTAGCCTTGCGTTTGGGTGTGCAAAATGTTCCAATCGCGATCAAATTCTGCTGTTCTAAAGCGTTCTATTTGCACAAAATCACGACCCGTGTATTCAACTCCGCTGTTGGTTTGCAAACGCCAAGTACTTAAACTGTCTTTACTCAATTTGTGGTTTGATTTGAGGATAAATTTCCCTGCAAATGAAACATTATCAGAACGGTCGAGTGTCGAAAATGTATTAAGGTCATTGTTGGACAGCGCTACTTCCGAAAACAGTTGTAGGCCTTTACCCAAATCAATTTCTACACCCGAGGTAATCATTTGCCTCTTTTTCGGGGTAATCACCAAGCGCACTGGTCTGTAATTCCCTTGTGGAAGTCCTCCAACAGGTTCAACCCACCGATAAACACGTCCAATAGCAGTAAACCGATCGAAGACATAATCTCCTTGTCCTTGAGCCACCTGACTAAAAATTACCGTGTATATCGCAGAATCAGGAACAACAGAAAAAACCATAACAGAATCATAACCCAAACTATCAATCATTTTATACATCACCTGATTGTCTCTGTAACCCACAGAATCTATGCCATTCACTACTGCGTCTTGTAAATTATCGCCAATCTCTGAGATTTGAAAGCGCTGCTCTGGACTCAAATCCTGCTGCACAGGTTGGTTTTTTGCGTCTTGCTCAGAATAAATGTTTACCCAGGTTTTTAGTGGTCCGTTTTCATATACCATACCTGCGTTATATAAAGACCGCGCATAATTTTGGTCGGCATATTGAAACTCTACTATAATTCTCGAGTCTTTGTCAATAGGGCGTTTTGTTGTAAAAATAATCTCAGCAGTGTTGTAGTTGATGACGTAATCATATTCTTGGCCGCGCTGCAATTCTACTCCATTCAATATTACATGTTCAGAACCAGAGAGTACAATGATAAATGGCTCATTTTCAGCGCCTCTTAAGCGATACGGACCTTGATTACCCTCAATTCCATCGATGAGTTGTCTGTTGAATTTTCCCCGAGAAAAAGCCCCAGAACCGTAGATATTCATTTTGCCTTTTTCTGGTGTATTAAAAAGTGTATAATTGGTTGTCAATCCTTGCGCACGTTTATTGTAAGTCATGAAATATCCTCGTGGTGTACGTGCCCAAAAGTCACCCGCAATCAATTTGAATTGGTCGTTGTATAATTGAATGAATAATTGATCAAATTCCTGAAGCTTGTTGGTCGTTCCATCGGGTTGAATGGGAATGTTGTCGTCGGTTAATGTAGCCAAAATGTTGAGGTTTTGTGAAATTTCACCAGAAAGTTGGATGTTCATTGTCGAATTCACTGATAAATCTTGTGCGTTACCCACATTTATGCCCCGCGAAATAGAACCAGATTTGTTCAGTCCAGAATTTCCGAAAATATCCTCTCTTTTTAGATTTGAAGAAATGAGAAATGGATTTTCCAAAGCATTGGGCTTGTTGTATATTTTTAATGAGTCTTTGTTGTAAAAGTTGCCATGCAATACTGCGGGTAAAACACGGAAGCGAAGATATACAGTGTCTCCGAAATGCTCAGGGCTAAAAATGAGCGCATTATTCATTGTGTCAATCTCGTAATATTCCACTTGCCGCTGGTTTTTAGACACATACAACGATGGCCAATAAACTGTTAATGAGTCTATAACAAGAGGTGACTCACTAATCACAATATTTTTTTGACGCATTGAAGAGTTCTGCGACCAAACTGTGGCAACGACCAAACAAAAGAGCAGAGATAATGATATGTTTTTTGTTTCAAACAATATGGGAGAATAAACGTTTAAATAGTCAATTTCTTGTGCTACTAATACACTACAAAGGTGCTAAAATTATTCAGCGCGAAAACGAGTAGATTATTCATCATTGTGTATCTTTGCGCAAATTTTTATTAACGGATTTTTAGATTCTTATGAATACATTTGATAGACGTCATATTGGCACTTCTCAAAAAGAGAGAAACGCTATGCTTTCGACCATTGGAGTTGCCGATATGGACGAGTTAATTACCAAAACAATACCGCAACATATTCGCTTAAAAAATGAGTTGAATATCGATGCCGCAATGAGCGAACAAGAATATTTGAGACACGTTGGTGGTTTAGCAGCGAAGAACAAACGCTTTCGATCTTTTTTAGGATTGGGGTATGCTGAGACTATTGTGCCTTCAGTAATTTTAAGAAACGTGCTCGAAAATCCAGGATGGTACACGGCTTACACGCCTTATCAAGCAGAAATTTCTCAAGGTCGATTAGAGGCTTTGTTGAATTTCCAAACCATGATTTTGGATTTGACAGGAATGGAAATTGCTAATGCTTCACTTTTGGATGAGGGTACTGCAGCGGCTGAAGCGATGTCTATGTTTTACGGTTTGCGCTCTCGCGATGAGGTGAAAGCCAATAAAAACGCATTCTTCGTTTCTGAATTTGTTTATCCTCAAACACGCGATGTTATTGTTGGTCGTGCAAGCGGTCACAATATAGAAGTCGTTTTTGGTAACCCAGAAACAGATGAAATTCCTTCAAATTGCTTTGGTGCTTTGATTCAATATCCAGATCAATACGGCAGAATTAAGAATATAAAACCCTTTATTGATAAAGCACAAAATCAAGGCGTTAAAGTAGCGGTGGCAGCTGATATTATGGCGCTTGTATTGCTGAAAAGCCCAGGCTCTATGGGTGCAGATGCTGTTGTGGGTACATCTCAACGTTTCGGTGTGCCTATGGGCTACGGCGGACCTCATGCAGCATTTTTTGCAACAAAAGACGACTATAAAAGAAGTATTCCAGGTCGCATTATTGGTGTGTCTAAGGATGTTGACGATAATTTGGCTCTGCGCATGGCCTTGCAAACGCGCGAGCAGCATATCAAACGCGACAAAGCAACTTCGAATATTTGTACTGCCCAAGCACTTTTGGCGGTAATGGCTTCGATGTATGCGGTGTATCACGGACCTGATGGACTGAAAGCTATTGCTACAGACATTCACCAAACAACCAATCAAATTGCTTCTGCCTTAAAGTCATTAGGATATAAGTTGTTGAACGACCAATATTTTGATACGCTTTGGGTTGAAATGCCAGCAGGAAAATCGACTGATGCATTGCAAGTAGCCATGGAAAACAGAAGTGTTAATTTGCGTTATTTGTGCAACGATAATCAATTTACTTTGAGTGTTGGTGAAGGCTTGAATAGTTCGGATATCAACGATTTATTGGGTGCAGCCGCAGAGGTTTCTGGTCAAAATTTGTCAACAATTATTGGTGGTTCGTCAATCATTTCTAGTGATTTTTTACGAACAGACGCCATTCTTCACAACAAGGTATTCAACAGCCATCATTCTGAATCCAAAATGATGCGTTATTTGAAACGCTTAGAAAATAAAGATTTGTCTTTGGTTCACAGTATGATTGCATTGGGCTCATGCACCATGAAATTAAACGCGGCTTCTGAAATGATTCCAATTACTTGGTCTGCATTTTGCGACATTCATCCTTTTGCTCCAATAAATCAAACTTTGGGTTATCAGGAAATGTTGAATCAATTGACAATAGACTTGTGCGAGGTAACTGGGTTTGCTGCGGTTTCTTTGCAGCCGAATTCAGGTGCGCAAGGTGAATATGCAGGCTTGATGGTGATTCGTGCTTACCACGAATCACGTGGTGATTTAGATAGAAAAGTATGTTTGATTCCTTCGTCCGCACATGGCACAAATCCAGCCTCTGCAGTTGTTGCAGGCTTCGAGGTTGTGGTTACTAAGTGTGATGTTGATGGGAATATAGATGTAGAAGATTTGAACCAAAAAGCAGAGCAACACAAAGACCGCTTGGGTGCCTTAATGGTTACCTATCCCTCTACGCATGGTGTTTTTGAGGCTAGTATTTGTGAGATTACAAATATCATTCATGCCAATGGCGGACAAGTGTATATGGATGGCGCGAATATGAATGCTCAGGTAGGTTTGACTAATCCTGGGAATATTGGCGCAGATGTTTGTCACTTGAATTTGCACAAAACATTTTCCATTCCGCATGGTGGTGGTGGTCCAGGAATGGGACCCATTGGTGTGGGCGCTCATTTAGCTCCGTTCTTGCCAGGCTCTGTAATGGTGAAAACGGGTGGCGAAAATGCCATACCAGCCATTTCCTCCGCTCCTTTTGGTAGTGCCTTGATATTATTGATTTCTTATGGATACATCAAAATGTTGGGGGCAGAAGGTTTGAAAGCATCAACGGAAAACGCAATTCTCAACGCCAATTATATAAAAGTTCGGTTGGCAGGTCATTATGATGTGCTTTATGCTGGTGCTAATGGCACTGTTGCCCATGAAATGATTATCGATTGTCGCGACTTTAAGCGCACAGCCGATGTGGAAGTTGCCGACATTGCCAAGCGCCTGATTGATTATAATTTCCATGCACCTACGGTTTCTTTTCCAGTGGCGGGAACACTTATGGTTGAGCCAACGGAAAGCGAAGACAAAGATGAATTGGATCGTTTTATTGATGCGATGATTCAGATTCGCAAGGAAATTAAGGACATTGAAATGGGGGTTGCTGACAAAGAGAATAACTTGCTTAAAAACGCTCCGCACAATGCAGATTGTATCATCAACCGTACATGGAATTATCCTTATTCTCCGAGAGAAGCAGCTTACCCATTGCCGTATTTGAAAGAAGCAAAATATTGGGTTCCTGTGCGCCGCGTAGACAATGCGTATGGTGACAGAAACTTGGTATGTAGCTGTGCCGGAATGGAGGAATATATGGTCGTAGAGGCGTAGCAGTATTTCGCTTTATTGTAGAGTCTTAATTCAAAAAATCCGCCCCGAAAATTCGAGACGGATTTTTTGATTGCGTATAATTGCTTAGCTACCTCATCATTACTTTATACGACACCACATTAGATTCTGTATTTTGAAATGACCACGCAATCAGAAAACGATTGAAAAGCTAGATTGATAATGATTAATAATCTTTCAAGCGTCTACACGAATGTTCTGCGCTTTCATCGCCTCCTGAAAAAGTAATGTCGTTTTTATTGGCGTTTAAAAATATAGTCTAGTGGCTTTAATATGCAGATGACTACGTATTTGTCCAATAAAATCTACTCAGACCAAAATTATTAAACGCACTATTTTTGTATCCTTTCACCCGATGCCATAGCAGAAAATTCTGTAGAATAGCGAACTTTTCTCACTGACTGAAAGGAGGTAAAGCTACTGTCAACAGCAAACTAAAGTTGAACCACGAAGTAGCAGCGCAGCTAATTTAACTCCTTTGGTCGTTGAGAAAAGTTCGCTATGCTACATTACGGTTTAGTCCTTATATGTTATAGGGCGTTTTTCTTTTCATTGTCACTATTCTCGTTCGCATTTAATCCAAAAGTCTGTCCAACTTATTTCGGGTTGGTGGTTTTCAAAATAGTCTTTTATCTCAATTTTCATTTCTTGTTTTGCTTGTTCTAAAATCGGAAAATAATTTATAAGTTGTCTTGTGTGGTTAATCTCGTCTTTTTTGAAGATTTCACGTTCAAAGTCAAACTTATTTCCTTTGTCCGCGGTGTCGTTAATTGCTTGTAATATTTTTCGCGGGTGTTGGTGGTGTCCACACTCTGAACTCATTAATGAAGGAGCAGTACAATTGCCAATAAATTTCGGATATAATGTTTTTCCCTGAAAAATCTGATATGAGTGTCGGTAGTTTGAGTAAAAAGTCTGGTCAACTAAAATCGTCCAATAGAGCGCAACTGCAAATAAACCTTGTCTGTCGGTTGGAATTATATCTAAATACTTGTATTGCGGTGTGTCTCGTCCTGAAAAAAGTTTACACATTTTGAGTAATAATCCTATTACAAGTTTACACATTTTTTTTAATCCTGAATACTATTTACATTTGTTGAACTGGATGAAGCGGAATCGAGCTCTGCTGAG
>Ga0209702_10000227_pt1 | contig 115880 bp, 116 predicted proteins | sample FRY01_FD_187210 | JGI IMG/M metagenome (GOLD analysis project Ga0209702, IMG submission 187210) | Freshwater microbial communities from Lake Fryxell liftoff mats and glacier meltwater in Antarctica - FRY-01 (SPAdes) (version 2) | ecosystem: Environmental > Aquatic > Freshwater > Ice > Glacier...
ACATAAAAATATTAATATAATCAATTATTTATATCATTTCTCCCTCTGTATCGCAGTCGCTCAGCAACTGTGCCCGGCATGGTGCCGCATATGGCCTGACGCAATAAGGATATGGCCATTCATTCCTTTGGGTGACGCCACGGTTGACATAAGCTGGCGGCAGGTAGATTGATGGCAGTCTGGGGCCGGTAACAACGCAACAGCGACAACACGACAGCGGTTCCGCGACACACACAAGACAAGGAGATCAACATGAGCGCATTACGTCTGGGCGACACTGCCCCCGATTTCACCCAGGAATCGACTGCAGGGACGATCAAGTTTCACGAATGGCTGGGCGACAACTGGGGTGTGCTGTTTTCGCATCCCAAGGATTTCACGCCGGTGTGCACCACTGAATTGGGCGCGACGGCCAAACTCAAGACCGAGTTCGCCAGTCGCAATGTCAAGGTGCTGGCGGTGAGCGTGGATGACGTCGCATCCCACAAGAAATGGATAGGCGACATCGACGAGACGCAGAACACCAAGGTCGAATTTCCGATCCTCGGTGATCCCGACCGCAAGGTGGCCAACCTCTACGACATGATTCATCCGAATGCGAACGATACGCTGACCGTGCGTTCAGTGTTCATCATTGACCCGAAAAAGAAAATCCGTACGACCATTACCTATCCTGCGAGTACGGGGCGCAATTTCAATGAAATCCTGCGCGTGATTGATTCGCTGCAGCTCACCGACAATTACAGCGTGGCGACGCCGGTGAACTGGAAGGATGGCGAGGATGTGATCATCGTGCCGTCAATTACTGATCCCGAAGTCCTGAAAAAGAAATTCCCCAAGGGATTCAAAGCGGTGAAGCCGTATCTGCGCATCACGCCGCAGCCGAATAAATAACGGTCTATCGATACACGGCACATCCAATACGGGTTGGTCGGTGCGCCGGCTGGCTCGTATTGCGACGAAATAAAACAGCGGCTCCATTGATCATTCAGACCATGGTTTCGGGCCCGGTTTACGCCGGACTGTTTTTTTTGCGGGCAGGGTTCTGACATACGTCATGTACTGGTCCAGCCAGACCTGCAGGCTGCGTGCCGTGGGCAATGCTGCGGGCGCGACATACACATAACCCCGCATCGGCCGTCCGGTGAAATCCATGGGCAGCACATGTGATTGTTTCAGCGCTTGCTCATAGTCTGCAGGGTTGACGCGTGCGACGAGTCGGTTGTCCTGCACTCCACAGCACATCTTGCCGTTGAGCAGAAAGGCGATGCCGCCGAACATTTTCTTTTCGGTGCAGCCTTGCTCACCGGCCAGTCCGGAGCGGATGCGTTGCGCAAGAATTTCATCGTAGGCCATGGGTATGCTTCCCGCGTGACACGATGTGAGCAGCTTACTACAGCCGCTGAACTGCAGTCGCTGAACTACAGCCGCTGAACTGCAGTCGCTGAACTGCAGTGGCTGAACTACAAGGGCTGACGATGCGCGGGTTGTCGCTTGCGGTGAATTGGCTGATGCTTGAACTGGCTGCTGCATGCGCCAAGGACTCTGGCTCAAACGTCGAGTGCCATCATCGCCAAAATCAACCAGGCGATGAACAGGGGGCTGAAGGCAGCGGACTTGCGCAACAAGCTGAGCAGCCAGGGCATGGATGCCGAACCTTCCACGCCTGCGGCGTTTGAAAAGCTGATCCGTGACGAGATCGCGAAGTGGCGTGAAGTGATCGAGTCATCGAGCATCAACAAGACCTGATCAGAAATTGTTCGGCAATAAAAACGGCCCGCGTAATGCGGGCCGTTTTTTTGTCTGGGCACAGTGTTACAGCAAGATGCCGACGGGGAAAGGCACCTGCAGCGCAAAGCGGAACGTACCGTAGAGACCGCCGAGTATGCAGATGCCGACAGCGGTGTAGAGCACCGCGCTGCGCGGTGTCCAGTGGTCGTAGTTTGCGATGAGGAGCACTGCGGCGTAACACAGGATGCTGGTGCTGAGAAAACCCAGTGGATCCAGCAGCGTTGCCCAAGCCAGCAGGGTGATGGCCAGCAATATGCGCCTGATATTTGAACTGGGCGCGGGCGTCTCGGGCGCCTTGCGCCAGAGCAGGGCAGAGATGATATACACCGCTGAGAGCAGAATCATCGCCGCCGCAATGGTACGAGGGAATACCGAACCCAGCGGTGAAAACTCGCCGGAGTAATAAATAGCGAGTGCGCCAGCGACGATGAATATCGCAGCGCCGATGATGCCGCGCAGATCGAAAGGTTTGCCGGTGTTGCTCATGGTTTGGCCTCCCGCCGCGCTTCAAGCTGGCTGCGCAGCAGCGGATAAAGCAAGGTCAGCACAATGAAGGCGATGATGGCCATGGAGATCGGTCGGGTCAGGAATTCTGAGAGTGCGCTGCCTCGTGCATTGCCGATCAGGTAACCCTGGACGAAGCCGGATTCCGCGATGCCGCCGAGTATCAGTCCCAGCACAATCGGTGAGGCGGTATAACCGAAACGCCCCAGCACCCAGGCCAGCAGACCGAGCACCACCATCTGCATGGTTTCATGGGTGTTGTTGTGCACTGAATAACTGCCGATGATGGTGAGGAAGGCGACGGAAGGTACCAGCACTGCTTTCGGAATGGCAACCAAGGACTTGAAGGCATAACGGCCGATGACCAGGCCAATCGGGAGCATCAGCAGGGTGGCGATGAGCAGTCCGTAGATGAAGGTGTAAACGATCTGGCTTTGTTCGCTGAACAGCGCCGGGCCGGTACGTATGCCCTGCACCAGCAGCGCGCCGAGGATAACGGCATCCGGTGGCGTGCCGGGGATGCCCAGCACCAGCGTCGGGATGAAGCCGCCGCCCACCGTGGCGTTGTTCGCGGATTCGGTGGCGAGGATACCGTTGGGTTCGCCCTTGCCGAAGTTTTCAGGATGTTTGGAAGCGCGGCGGGCTTCGGCATAAGCAACCAGCGATGCGATGGAGCCGCCCGCGCCCGGCAGCACGCCGACCACGGTGCCGATCAGCGAACTGCGGATCAGGTTTACCTTGGCTTTCCAGCTGATGCGGATAGCTTCCTTGAAACGGAATCCGGCGACCGGATGGGTGAGCTTGAGATGCGGGTCAGGTGTGGCCACCAGGTCGAGCAGCACTGGCACACAGTACAGACCGATCATTGCGGCGATCACATCGATGCCGCCGAGCAGCGATTTGAGGCCGCCGGTATAACGAATGTCGCCGCCGACTTCTGCCGTGCCCATGGCTGAGATCAGCAGGCCGATGCAGCCGCCGATCAGTCCGCGCACGATGCTGCCCTCGGATAATGCCGAGATCAGCGTCAAACCAAAGATGGCGAGCCAGAAATATTCGACCGGGCCGAACTTGAGCGCAAATTTCGCCAGAGGCGGGGCCAGCATCAGCAGAAACAGCGCGCCGACAATGCCACCCATGACCGATGCCAGGCAGGAGAGCGTGATGGCGAGATCGCCATCGCCGCGTTTGGCCATCGGGTAGCCGTCGAAGGTGGTGGCGATTGCCGAAGGTGTGCCCGGCGTATTGAGCAACACTGCAGCGTAGGCGCCGCCGTAAATCGCACCGGTATAAATGGCCCCGAGGGCGATCAACGCCGAGGAAGGCTCCATGCCGAAGGTGAGCGGCACCAATACGGCGACGGCCATGGTTGCTGTCAGCCCCGGCAATGCGCCGATCACGGTGCCGGCCACAACGCCGCACACCGCCAGCACCAGATTCAGCGGCGTCAGTGCCGCAAACAGGTATTCAATCCCGGGCATGTGTCCTTACCTCGAGAAAACGCCAGAACAGAGCGCGTTGATAAAAAAACTGGCGGAACGACATCGCCGCCCGCCAGCATTTACAGATTTTCCGCCAACTTGTGGTGCCGGCTTATTTCTTGGTGATGCCCATGGCTTTGGCGATGTCACCGTACTCTTTTTTGCGATCAGCCATGAATGTGTCCATTTTTTCCAGCGGTACGTCGAGCATGGCGAACCCTTTTTCTTCCATCTGCTTGATGAAGCCCGGGTCTTTGTTGATCTTGCCGATCAGATCAGAGATCTGTTGCTGGATGGCCTTGGGCGTGGTGTTGGGCACGGCGATGCCGCGATAAGCGCCGCTGACTAGGTCATAACCTGCTTCTTTCATCGTCGGGCAATTCGGCAGCGCGGGATGACGCTTGTCCATGGCTACGGCCAGGCAGCGTACCCGGTCACCTAGTTGCACGCTCACCGTGGAATAGCTCCACGCGCCGGCGACCTGCTTGCCGAGCAGCGCGGTGTTCGAGGCACCGGTGCCCTTGAACGGGATGTAGGTGGTCTTGATGCCGGCGAGCTTGTCAAAACGCTGCTGTGCTAGATGGTTTGCAGAGTTGGTGCCGGAACCGGAGAACGTGGTCGAGCCGGGGCTTTTCTTGGCGGCGGCGACCAGGTCCTTGACGGTCTTGAACGGGCTGTCCGCGGGTACGACCAGCGCATCCGGGGTGTAGTGGAACCAGTAGACGTTGGCCAGTTCATCGGTTTTGTAACCCACATCTTTTTGCAGCGGCTGCAGCACGATGTGCGGCAGGTTGGTGCCGATGATGGTGTAACCGTCGCCGGCCGTACCGTTGATCTGCGACCAGGCCGTTGCGCCGCCTGCACCCGGCTTGTACTGAATTGCGGCTGACTGGCCGGTGAATTTCTTGAAGAAAGGTTCCTGCAGGCGTGCCGAGATGTCGGATTCACCACCAGGGCCGAAGGCGATGATGTAGTTGATGGTTTTTTCGGGATACGCTGCAACTGCAGTGGCGGCGACGAATGCCGAGCCGAGTAACAAGGCCGAGAGAGATTTCTTCACGGTAATCCTCCTGTAGATTGAAGTTATAAATTACAACTGTCGCTATTGGTAAAACAAACCCGGCCGCAATCGGGGATGTTCGTTCCGCAAGGGCGGGACGAACTTGTCTGCTTGAATTCGATACGGGCGGGAATTGCTCCCGCGCGGTGCCCCGGGAATTGCCGGGGTGGAGCCTGCCAGGCGTGCTGGTGCACCGGGCAGGCTCCACAGCCTCAGTCGGGCGTGTGGCTTTTTGCCGGCGGCATTTGCGCCTTGGATTTGCGTCCGGGTGCGGCGGGCGGAATATAACCCGATACCCGGCAGAGTACGCCTTCGATTTCCTTGCCGTCTTTGTAACGGATCGAACGGCACACCATGATGGCGCCTTTGGCATGCAGATCGGTGACACGCGAGCGCACGGTTGCCAGTGACAAACCGGTGGCTGCAGCAATGTCCGTATCCAGTTGTTCGCCGGTGTTGGCCAGAAATTCCATGATTTCTTGCATGTCAGATGCCTCTCCATTGCAGTCGATCGGGACAACGCCGGCATGGACATGCCGACGCTCGTCGGGGGGGTCTTGGATGATACAGCAAAGCGAAGTCCTTGACCAGAAAGGAGTTTTTGACGAGCACGGGTAGCAGTACGGGCGTGCCGGGCTCCCGCATCCACGCCATCAGCTCCCCATCAGTGCTCTGAGCCCGTCAATGACGATCAGCTTGATCGCCAGTGCGATCAGCATGACGTTGAATATAATGAGAAAAGTGCGTTCGTCAAAACCGGACAATACCCGTTTGCCAACGGATGTGCCGATGATCACAGACACGATCATCAGCAGCAGCAATGGCCCGAATTCGGCAAAACTGAAACCGACCAAGGTAAAGGCGGCAATTTTCAGTAGATTGCCGATGAACCCGAAAAACCCCAGCGTGGCGACTACGTTTTCCTTATTCAGGTCCTTGCGAATGATCAAAGCGCCGAGCACCGGCGCGATGACGCCGACGATCATGTTCAGCGCACCGGTGACAAAACCCAGCGGCACAAAGGCCCACAGCGGAAACTCGCGCGGAGCAAATCGTTTGAGGTGGCGCAGGAACAGGGTGAGCAGTACAAAAAATCCGATCAGCGCCTGCACCAGTTCCTTGGGCATACCCTGAAACAACCACAGGCCCAGCGCCACGCCGAACGGCATCAGCAGGCTGAAGCGAATGATCAACGGCCACACCATGTGTTTGCGGAACAGCCATACGCGCCAGGTGTTGGAAGCGAGCTGGACCACGCCGTGCGCCGGTATGGCGGCCGCGGGCGGCAGGAACAGCAGCATCAGCGCGATGAGTATGGTGCCGCCGCCGGCACCGGCTACTGCAGTCAATGCGGAAGTAAAGAAGGCCGCAGCACAGAGTAGGCTGATGTCCATCCAGTCCATTTTTATAACCTGTTGATTATGTTCATTAAATTATAATATCCGCACGGCGGGCGTAGTGCCGATTCGAACATGCCCGGCAGTGGTGTTGCCGATGCAGTTCAGACGCGCGCGGGTTCCTTCACTACAGCCGGTTCATCCGGCAGTAGCAGCACGATTGCAGCCTTGATGGCGGCGACGCCGGCGAGTATCCACAACGAAGTCGAGAAGCCCACGGTTTTGACCATTGGCCCCAGCGCCCACACCGCCAGCGAACTGAAACCGAAGGCTACCGTCAGCCGCATGCCGGCGACACGTGAACGCAGACGGTCGTCGACATAACGCACGATCATCGCGTCGGTGAAAGGGATGGCGCCGAACACGAAGATCATCACCACCAGCAGCGCGATGAACAGCCCCCAGCTTTGCGAGTGTGCGGCCCAGATCAGCAGCGGAATCTGGATGACTGATATCCATACCTGCAGCGGTTTGAACGGTACTTTGTCGATCAGCCGGCCGACGACAATCTGCGCGAACGAGGCGATGGTGTAGATCACCGCGAGCATGATGCCGATGGTGGCGGGATCATCCAGCACGCCGGTAAATCCTGCCGCGAGCAGATGGGCGTTGCCGTTGGTGGTGAAGTTGAACAGAATGGTGCTGACGGCTGCTGCCGCGGTCATCACTGCAAAAGCGCGCACCAGCATCTGCGGCGACAGTGCGACCTGGGCCTTGCCGCCTTTGCGTTTTGAAGGTGACTCGGTTTCCTGCGGACACACCATGGCGAAGACGATGCCGCAACCGATGGCAATGACGCCCGGCACGATGAAGGCCGTGCGCCAGCCTATCCATTGCACCAGAAAGCCGGTGACCAGTGCGGCCACGGCGATGCCGAGATTGCCGGCGAGGCCATTGAGACCAATGACCGCGCCTGGGTTCGGCACACCCTGCACCAGCATGGGGATGCCCACCGGATGATAGATCGCGGCGAAAGCGCCCAGCAGCGTCAATGCTGCCGCGAGTTGCCAGGCATTCTGTGTTGCTGCAACCAGCAGTGCGGCCACACCCATGCCGACAAAAAATATGATCATCATGATGCGTCGACCCCACAGGTCGCCGAGACGGCCAGCGGGTAGCGCACCGAGACCGAACAGCGCGAAGGCACCGACGCCGTAAGGCATCAGATCGGTCCAGTTGGCAAAGCCGAACTCGATGGTGATCGAAGAGACGGCCGTGGCGAAAATCAGCAGGAACATGTGATCGACTGCATGACCGATGTTCAGCAGCAGCTTGACGGGGCCGGGGAGTCCGACGAAATGGGCGGTGGTTTGCGTAGAGGTAGTCATAGGGCCCGAGTGTGCTTGAGATACAATCGTCTTGCTTTCGAATACTTACCTCAAACATGCGCAAAATGGACAATCCCGCAGGCATTGCGGGGCACAAGGTGGCAGGCAAACCTGTAAAGCGGGTAGGCACACGGCGCAAAGTTGGTAGTGCGCGATTTGATGCGCCCGAAAGCCCGGTGCGTGGCGATCTTTCCCGTGCCATTGTGGCCCGGCGCACCTCGTATCCTAAAGGCCATCACATACAGCCGCACTGGCATCAGCGTGCGCAGTTCGTGTTTGCGGTGACGGGAACCATGCGCGTGCGCACGGCGCGCCACGCCTGGATTGTGCCGCCGAGCCGCGCTTTGTGGGTGCCGGCGAAAACCGTGCATGAAATCCAGATGCACGGGACAGTCGATATGCACAGTCTTTATGTCAATGATGCGGCTGCTGCAGGCATGCCGGCATCCTGCGTGGTGCTCGATGTCACACCGCTGTTGCGCGAACTGGTGGTGCGTGCTGCGGCACTGCCGGTGGCCTACGATGAAAGTGGTGATGCCGGACTGCTGATGCAATTGCTGATGGCGGAAATCCGCCGCCTGCCACCCTGTGCCCTGGATTTGCCGCTGCCCGGGAGTGCAGACCTGATGCAGTTGTGCGAGCGCATACTCGCCGACTTGTCCACGCGCAGGCCCTGCGGTTTTGATGCCGATGACATGAACACCAGTACGCGCACCCTGTACCGGCGCTTCCTGCGTGAAACGGGGATTACCTTCGCGCGCTGGAAACAGCAGGCGCGGTTGCTCGAGTCCATACGTCGCCTGGCTGAAGGCGCACCGGTGACGACGGTGGCGGTTGATCTTGGTTATGAAAGCCCAGGCGCGTTTTCGACCATGTTCCGGCGTGCGCTGGGCGTGGCGCCGCGGGCGTTTAACGCGGGAAAATAAAAACGCCGCGCAGTGCGCGGCGTTTTTATTTGGTGAAATGCAATCGGCAAGGGTTATTTTGCGCTTGCACCCGATGCCTTGACCAGTTCGCCGATACGTTTGGTTTCGCTGGCGCGCCAGGCATCAAGTGCCTTGCGATCACCACCATTGGCTTCGATGCCCAGCACCTTCAGCTTTTCGCCAAAGCCCGGGTCTTTGACGGCTTTGACGACCTCGGTGCTGATCTTTGTGAGCAAGGCATCCGGTGTGCCTGCGGGCGCGACCAGGCTGTACCAGCCGTACATTGCGTAACCGGGCACGAATTCCGAGATGGCAGGCACGCCGGGTAGCAACGGTGCGCGCGTGGGAGTGGTTACACCCAGTGCCCGCAATCGACCGTTTTCTATATGGGGTTTGGCTGCGGGAAAGACGGCGTAGGTGAGCTGTACTTCGTTTGATATCACATCGGTTATCGCCTGTGCGATGCCTTTGTAAGGCACATGCAGCATGCTAGTGCTGGTGAGTTGGGTAAACAGAACGCCGCTCAGGTGCTCCGACGCGCCGGTGCCGGCCGAGCCGAAACGTAGTTTGCCCGGACTTTTCTTCGCCAGCGCGATCAGTTCCGGTATCGATTTCACAGGAATGCTGGGATTGATTACCTGTACGAACGGGACGGTGCCGAGCAGACTGATCGACTGGAAATCCTTGGCCAGGTTGAAATTGAGGTCTTTGAATACTGACGTGGCGACAAACAGTTGCGAGGTCAGCACCATCCAGGTGTAGCCATCGCGGTTGGCGAGCAGTGCCGTTTCCGCGCTGACTACGCCTGCGGCACCGGGGCGCGCATCAACAACCAGGCGTTGTCCCCAAACCTGGTGCAGTCGGTCAGCCAGCACGCGCGAAATGATATCGGGGCCCGAACCCGCGGCGCTGCCGATGATGATGCGGATTGGTTTCTCGGGATATTTCGATGCATCTGCAGCATGGGCCGCAGGTATTCCCAGCAATACAGGCACCATAAGTGCGGTCATCAATCTTGAGATACGCATTTCGACTCTCCTCCGGTTTCAGATATGACGCGGGTTGTACGAACATGGGCATGCTCGTGGCTTTTTTTAATTCAGCAGTCATTTCTATTATTTAGATTTTGCGCCCGAGACCCGAACCAATTCGCTGACGCGTTTGGTCTCGTCGGCCCGCCATGTATCAAGTACTTTGCGGTCGCCGGCGACAACTTCGATGCCCAGGCTCTTCAGTCGTTCGGCAAAGGCCGGTTCCTTGGCGGCTTTCACCACTTCCGCGCTGACCTGATCCATGATCGCGACCGGCGTGCCGGTGGGCGCCACGATGCTGTACCAGCCATACATCGCGTAGCCGGGAACTGTTTCCGCAATTGCCGGTACATCGGGCAGCAGCGGTGCGCGTTTCGGCGGCGTCACGCCCAGCGCGCGCAAGCGACCGCTGTTGATATGCGGCAATGCGGCGGGGAGCACGGCGTAGGTGATCTGCACTTCATTGGCAATGGTGTCGATGATGGCTTGCGCCACACCCTTGTACGGCACATGCAGCATCTGGGTGCCGGTCAATTGGGTCAGCAACACGCCGGAAAGATGCTCGGAAGCGCCGGTGCCTGACGAACCATAACGGATTTTGCCGGGCGATTTTTTCGCCATGTCGATCAGATCTTTGAGCGACTTGGCCGGCAGCGTCGGGTTCGCCAGCAGGATGAAGGGCACGGTGCCGATCAGGGCAATCGACTGGAAATCCTTGTCGAGATCAAACTTGAGATTGCTCAGCACCTGTGATGCCACGAACAGTTGCGAAGTCAGCATCATCAAGGTGTAACCGTCGGGCGCGGCCTGTAGCGTCAGGTCGGCACTGATGGCGCCAGCAGCGCCGGGACGCGAATCGACGACGATGCGCTGGTTCCAGGTCTGGTACAGCCGGTCGGATACCAGCCGTGAAATGATATCGGGGCCGGATCCTGGTGCACTGCCGATGATCAGCCGTACGGGTTTCTCGGGAAACTGTGCCGCCTGTGCTGCGGGCAACATCAGGAATGCCGGCATGGCGAGCGCAGCCAGAAGTTTCAATGAGCGCATATCGGTAAATCTCCTCTTTATGTTTTTAAGAACAGCTTTGCACCGGGTGCTAATGACGGTCACAAACGGACGGTCACAATCGGACAGTCACAAACGGACAGTCACAAACGGACAGTTGCGAAGGTACGGTCGCCAACGGTCGGTCGCGAACACCTGGTGAATGCCAGATGTCTATGATGCGGACCGGGAGCGCATTTGTCCATATCCGTGGCGATGGTGCGGTGCGGCGTTACGAGCGCGGTGATTTTATCAGGAGTTGCTCGATGTCTGCGGATGGCAAGGGTTTGCTCATCAGATAGCCCTGCATCTGGTCGCACCCCAGTGCGCTGAGGATGCTCACCTGGGATTCATTGTCCACGCCCTCGGCGATCACTTCGAGGCCCAGTGTATGAGCGAGCTGGATAATCATGGTGACTATGTTTTTGCTGTGTGTATTGCTGTCCATTTCGATGATGAACGAACGGTCGATTTTCAGGCTATGTATGGGCAGCCGGGCGATGTAACTCAGCGACGAATAGCCGGTGCCGAAATCGTCCAGTGCGACACGCACTCCCATGTCGCGGACGGCCTGTAGCTTTTGGGCCACGTCCTGGAAATTTTCCATGATCACGCTCTCGGTAATTTCCAGGTCGAGCATGATGCCGGCGCCGTGAAATGCCTCAATCGCATTCTTCACGGTGTCCACAAAATTGTGCTGCCGCAACTGGATCGAGGATACGTTGACCGCGATGCGCGGCGGATGCAGGCCCTGTTGTCCCCATTTTTTGTGGTCGGCGATGGCCCGCCACAGGGCCCACTCGCCTGCTTCCAGTATCAATCCGGTTTCTTCCAGTAGCGCAATGAACTTGATTGGCGGCACCAGACCCGCATCCGGATCCTGCCAGCGAATCAGCGCTTCCAGTCCGGTCACGGTCCGCGTACGCACATCGACCTTGGGCTGGTAATGCAGCACGAACTGGTCGAGGTCCAGTGCGCGGCGCAGCTTGTGTTCCAGCACCAGGGTTTCAGCGACACGGGCGTTGATTTCTGGTTTGTAAAAACAGCATTTCTCACCGGTCACCTTTGCTTTCTTGAGCGCAGCTTCGGCGTTACGGAGCAGGGTTTCGGCATCGGCACCGTCATCGGGATACATTGCAACGCCCAGAGTGAAGGCCAGCGTGAGTTCCTGTCCGTCGACGGTGATTGGATTCTGCAGCGCCTGGGTTGCCAATTGCTCGAGCCGGTGGGCCACGTCGGCGGGATTCGTGACTGTGGGTATGGTGCTGGCAAAACAGTCTGCGGTAATGCGGGCGAGATTTTCCGGGTAATGGGAGATTTCCTGTAATTTTCCGGCCACCCGCTTCAGCACTTCGTCCCCCGCCTGCCGTCCCAGCGTTTCGTTGATCATCCGGAAGCGCTGGATGTCGCCCAGCACCACTGCAATCTTGCCGGAAGCATCGTCGGCCGCATGTATGGTCTGTGACAAACGCTCCAGATACAGTGTGCGATTGGGCAGGCCGGTTACCACATCGTAATAGGAGAGGTAATTGGCCTGTTCGACTTTGCCCAAGTATTCCAGCGCGAACGAAATATCGCCGGCAAGTTCGGTCAGCAGTTTGACTTCTCTGGCATCAAAAAAGTCGATTTCCCGGGCGAGCAGCAGAAAGACCCCGGCAACTTCGCCATCCACAAACAGCGGCAGCGTGATTACCGAGCGAAAGCCGAGTTCGACGGCAGTCGCTCGGCGTGTGCTCTTAAAGCTGGCATCCAGCGTAAGGTTGTTGACGACGACGACTTTGCGGCTGCGGATGGCTCGTCCTACTGAACCTTGGCCTTCGGGCACATCGCGCGCGGTTGGTTTGAGTTTTGCCCATTCCTCGTCAGGCTCGAAGCCCGACCAGGCGAGAGGAGTTACGTCCAGCGTTGCCGGATCGTAGAGGCCGATCCAGGCCTTGCCGAAACCGCCATCTTCGACGGCAATGCGGCAGGCCTCATTGAGCAACTGCTGGCGATTGCGTTCGCGCACGATCAGGGTGTTGATGCCTGACAGCACGGTGTGAACTCGACTGAGGCGTTTTATTTTTTCCTCAGCCTGCTTGCGCTCAGAAATGTCCTGCATGGCGCCGATCATGCGCACGGCCTTACCGGAAGCATCGCGGCTGACGAAACCGCGGTCGTAAATGTCGGCATACGTGCCGTCGTGTCGCCGGAACCGGTATTCGTCTTCCCAGTTTTGTTCAGTTCCGCCGATGACTGCGTGTATGCCGGATTCCACGCGGTGCAGATCGTCTGGGTGGATGCGCAGCGTCCACGATTCCGGACCGGGTTCAAGTAACTCGCGCGGATATCCGAACAATGAAGTGAAACCTTCGTTCCACCACACGGTACTTTGCGTGAAATCCCAGTCCCAGATGGCGTCATTGGTTGCTCGCGATACCAGCAGAAAACGTTCTTCAATAGTGAGCAAATTTCCTGAAGCCCGATGGGTAGAGATAGCAATGGCGGCGGTATGGGTTGCCAGTTCGATCAGGCGTTTGTGTTCTGCGTCAGGCCCGCGAGGCTGGCGATAATAGATGGCGAAAGTGCCGAGTAAATGCTGATGTTCGTCGAAAATAGGAGTGGACCAGCAGGCACGCAGGCCGTGAGGCAATGCCAGGTGACGGTAATCGACCCACAGCGGATCTGTCGCAATGTCTTCGACGATGACCTGTTCGCGGCGGTAGGCGGCCGTGCCGCAGGATCCGGCAACCGGGCCGATGGCGGAACCGTCGAGTGCGCGTGCATATTCTTCCGGCAGGCTGGGGGCGGCGCCATGCCGGACATGTACGCCGTCGGCATCCAGCAGCAGTATGGAGCACAGCATGTCGCTGGATTCCTGCTCGATGAGACGGCAGATGGCATCCAGGGATTCGGGCAACGAGCGGCCAGCGCTGATACCCTCGAGTATTGCCTTCTGTCCGGAGAGCAGGCGATTCGCCTGGTCGAGCGAGTCGAGCATGTGATTGAACTGTCCGGCGACGTTGGCGATCTCCGTGGTGCCGGTGCCGGTGACTGCGATCCGCGTATCGGTCTTGCCGTCGACGACCTTGCGCACACTCGCAACGATCGCGTCTATCGGTCGGGTAATCCTGCGCGCAAACAGCAAAGCCAGCAGCGTGGCGGCGAACAGTGCGAACAATACTATGGCAAACAGGCGTCTCAGGTCTGCGGTGGATTGCGCCAGCGCGACCTGGGTCGGAATGCCGACGTAAACTACCCATCCCAGCAGGCGGGTGGTGACAAGCCCGGAAATTCGGAGCACGCCGTCCGCAGAGACGGATTCCGTACTGTATTCACGTGCTGCCTGCGCCTGCTTGAACACCGGATTGCCACCCAGATTGGAGCCTATCCATTTCTGCGGATCAACGGAGCGAGCCAGTATCTGGCCATGCTGGTTGAGCAAGGTTGTCACGGCGCCCGGGGCCAACATTCTGGTTACGAAAATTTCACGAAAGATTTCCAGTTCCGTAGACAGGGCAATGACTGCCAGCACGGAGCCGTTGTCACCGATGATTGGACGCGACGCGACCAGAATATGTTTGCCAGAGATGCGGGAAAGGATCGGATCGTCTATCACCAGTTCTTTTCTGGTCAGTCCATCTTGAAAGTATTTGCGATCAGAAAAATTGAATTTTCCGCGATCTTCAGGCGGAACTTTTATGGAATTGATCGGCTTGCCATCGGGCGTCATGACCCAGATGTCGCGTACGTAGGCCGGGAGCCCGGAATACAGCGCACGCAATTTTTCGTCGTTGATTTTTATGGCTGACAGGTCGCGGACAATCAGGGCACTCGCCGAACGCAGTACGGAGTCTATGTTTTCCAGATGATTGTCGACGCGGGCGCTGATGATGCGGGCATGGATGAGCGTATCGTGCAGCGCATTTTCGCGTGCAAGATCCCGTTGCTGTTTGATGTTGTAGGCAACAAACAGCAGCAACGGCGTAATGGTCGCCAGCAACAGTACAAACAACTGTGTACGGATCGTCCAGTGTTGCTTCACGACAGTCCTTTAATCAGTGATCTGCCCGTGCTCGGAATCCTTGATTTTCTTACTAACACTACACCGGAATTATTATGGCGCCTACTGCCGGATAATCCAAATTTTCGCAATGTTGCAGATTAATTCTGATCTGGTTGCTTTAAAGAAAACGCCGCGAGTCCGCGGCGTTTTTCACGATATGACAAGAAAGTTACATGCGTTCGAATACCGCTGCGATGCCCTGGCCGCCGCCGATACACATGGTGACCAGTGCGTACTTGCCGCCGGTGCGCTGCAGTTCGTAGAGCGCCTTGACGGTGAGTAATGCGCCGGTAGCGCCGATGGGGTGACCGAGACCGACTGCACCGCCGTTGGGGTTGGTTTTCTTGGGATCAAACTTCAGATCGCAGGATACGGCGAGTGCCTGTACGGCAAAAGCTTCGTTGGATTCGATGACGTCCATGTCCTCGATCTTGAGGCCGGCGCGTTTCAGTGCATTCTGCACTGCGGGCACCGGGCCGATGCCCATGATTTTCGGATCAACACCGGCGAGGCCATAGGACAGCATGCGTGCCATCGGTTTGAGCCCGGCTTTTTTCGCCGCATCTTTTTCCATCAGCACTACGGCAGCAGCGCCGTCGTTGATGCCGGAGGCGTTGCCGGCAGTGACCGAGCCGCCTTCTTTCTTGAACACCGCGCGCAGCTTGGCGAGGCTTTCAATGGTGATGTCGGCACGCGGATGTTCGTCCTTGTCGAACACGGTTGTGCCTTTGCGGGTTTTCAGTTCCACCGGCAGGATCTGGTCCTTGAAGTAGCCCTTTTCGATGGCGTTGATTGCGCGGCGATGGCTTTCAGCGGCGAATTCATCCTGCTGTTCGCGACCGATTTTCCATTGCGCGGCGATATTTTCCGCGGTGATGCCCATGTGCACAGTGTCGAATGGATCAGTGAGTGCGCCCACCATCATGTCGATCACGTTGCCGTCGCTCATGCGCTGGCCCCAGCGCAGGCTGGGCATCAAGTAACCGCCACGGCTCATGGATTCGGCGCCGCCGCCGACTGCAGCATCGCAGTCGCCGAGCATGATGCCCTGCGCTGCGGAGACGATGGCCTGCAGGCCGCTGCCGCAGAGCCGATTAACCGTCAGTGCGGTGGTTTCCTGGGGCAGGCCGCCTTTGATACAGGCGACGCGCGAGAAGTACATATCCTTGGCTTCGCCGTGAATGACGTTGCCGAACACCAGTTGTCCGACCTGTTTGGGATCGATCTTCGCGCGTTTGACAGCCTCTTTCACCACCTGTCCGGCAAGTTCGGTGGGCGCGACGTCTTTCAGTGCGCCGCCGTAATCACCGATGGCGGTGCGCACGCCGCTGACTATGACTACTTCGCGTCCGTTATTCATAACGTTCTCCGTAAACTATTGATTGTAAGCGATAATTTATGTTATTGGGCGGGCAGCCGAGAGCAACTCGCGACTTCAGTCTACGCCCTGCACCAAGGGGTGTCGAGGCGATGCGGCAGCACAGCAATACTGCTTCAGTGGCGGGTCGTATCGGCCGGTGCAGCGACAGCGGCAGCAAAAACTTCTTCGGTATCCACGGCGTCGAAGGCATAACGCCGGTTGCAGAACTCGCAGCGCACTTCGACTTCACCGCGCTCGGCAATGATGCCGCGCACTTCGTTGAGCCCGAGCATGCGCAGCATGTCGGTGACGCGCTCGCGTGAGCACGAGCAGCGGAAAAAAACCGGGTGTGGTTCGAATACGCGTAAATCTTCCTCGTGAAACAGCCGGTGCAGCAGGTCGCGCGGCGCCAGTGTCAGCAGTTCCTGTGTCTGGACTGTGGTGGCCAGATGGCTGGCACGCGACCAGGCGTCGGTATCAGCAGTCTCGCGCTCCGGTAGTTTCTGTATCAGCAGGCCGGCGGCGCGGGTGTCGTCGCAGGCCAGCCACAAGCGGGTGTCGATCTGCTCGGAAGTGGCCATGTAATGTTCCAGTGCCTCAGCGATGCTGTCGGCGTCCAGATCAACCACCCCCTGATAATTCTGTTTGCCTGATGCGGAGACCAGACTGATGGCGAAGCGGCCGTCGCCCAGCAGTGTGCGCAGATCGCCGTCGGGTATGTCGCCCTCCCATTTGGCGGTGGCGCGCATTGCGTGGTCGGCGGCGCATTCGACGACGATCAGTTTTACCGGTCCACTGCCGTGCAGTTGTAGGATCAGTGCGCCGTCGAATTTGAGTGTTGCGGCGAGCAGCGCACCGGCAGCCATCAGTTCGCCCAGTATTTTACGCAAGGGTGGCGGATAGTCGTGGCGTTCGGTGACGGCTTGCCAGGTGGCGGTGAGTTGTACCAGTTCGCCGCGAATCGGCGCGTGTTCGAAAATAAAGCGCTGCAGGGTGTCAGACATCAGTACATTATAAATTTGATTAAAGCCGGAAGCTGGCGCGCTGGTTTAATTACGCCAGTTGGAACGGACTGTCTGCCGTTCAACTGGGGTTTGGCAGGTTTCACCCAGTCTACAGCGCAGGTACTGAGCTACTTTTTGTTCTGCCTGTGATACAGCCGGTAACGCTCGTCCTTGTCACCGGGACGATGTCCTTCCCAGATTTTCTGCCATCCCGGCGCCATCACCAGTTCATCCAGGGGGTGACCTTGTGTGAGCAGCAGGTCGCAGGCAAAACCCTGCGGTTTGATTTCGACGCGCTCGGTATGGATGTCCCCAAAATAATGCAGCATCGCGCGCTGTGTGTCACCCAGGTCGCGACTGGCGAAACATGCATATTGTGCAGGCATGGCGCGGCCCATGTCGGCGATCATGGAACGGTAGCTTTTGGAGGCGTCTGCCCAGCCGATGAACAGCGTGGCCAGCAACGCCCAGATTACCGTGAGGCCGCTGGCCCACACGATCAACGGCCGTTCAGCGCTGCGCTTGATTCTGGTGAGCAGCGTGAACCACGCCGCGGTGTAGGCCAGTCCCAGCAGGAACGGCAGCCACTTGAAACCGAAGTCGTAGCCGGGGCGTATGGTGTGCAAATGATTGTGCAGGCGCGTGGGCATGCCCAGTTCGAGGGCGCCCCAATAGAACCAGCCAACGAGGATGAAAAAAGTAAAGGCCATGACGCTGAACCAGAGCCAGCCATAGGCAGCGCCTCGCCGCAGCGGTTCGATGCCGGGCACAGCGAGCAGCGCCAGGGGCAGCAGCATGGGCAAGGCATAAAGCTCTCGCGCTTCAGCAGCACTGCCCAGCATCAGCAGCGTAACCATGAAACCCAGCGCCGGCAGGATGATGCCGGGGGCATTGAGCAGGTGCATGCGTCGGGCGCGCCACAATGTCCACAGGGCCAGCGGCCAAACTGGAAATGCATACCAAGGGAGGATGCGCAGGTAATAACCCAGTCCGGCGAGCATGTCGCGGGTGCCGAAGAATCGTGCGAGATTTTCGGCGGTAAGCCAGGCCTGGAATAAAACCGGGTCGCGCTGGTAAAGCAGGACAGGCCAGATCACCAGCCATGGCAGGGCAACCAGCAGCGCCACACCCAGTGTGGCGGCGTAGCGGGCGGTACGCCAGCGGGTGCCGGCCAGCGGCAACAGCAGGGCGATCACGGCGATCATTACCGCTTCGGGTATGCCCTGGGTCATGAACACCAGTCCGCAGGCGGTGCCGATCCAGCAGCCACCGGCGAGGGCGCGGCGCAGTGACAATGCGGCACCGTAGTAGGCCATGGCGAAACCGGCGAGTGCTGCCACGTCGACGATCAACTGATGGCCGCGTACTACTAACCCCAGGCTGCCGAGCAGCAACAGCGTTGCGGTCAGTCCGCGGTTTGCGCCGTGCAGTTCGCGTGAGGCGAGCGCGGTGAACAGCAGGGCGAGTCCGATGTAGAGGCCGGCAACCAGGCGCGCGCCGTCGTGCAGTGGCAATACCGGTGAAAACAGCAGGGCGCTGGCCGCGGCGCTGAGATAAAACAGCGGCGGCTTGTCCATGAACGCTTCGCCGGCAATCTGCGGGATGATCCAGCTGCTGCCTTGCAGTATTTCGTAAACGGCGCCGAAGGTATAAGCCTCGTCGGGTTTCCATGGATCATGGGCAATCAGTCCCGGCAACAACCAAGCCAGGCAGAGCAGTGCAATCAACAGCGGGCGCAGCGCAACATTCACAATCGATACTCGTTATTGTTATGGTTGCCGATTATCGCATCCATGCGCGCGCCCTCGAACTCTTGTGTTCGAGTATCTTGAATTGATACATCATTCGACGGTTTTCAGCGATTGTCCGGTCACCGGCTCGCCGCCGGGATAACGATCATTGAGGACACGCAGATGGTCTGCGGCGAAACGGCCCAGCGGGGAATTGCGTGCCAGATCGGCGAAAGTGAGTCCGGCGCGCGCAGTGGTCACGCGTACTCGCAACGGTTTGGCCAGTACGCGTTCCGCCGCGGTCATGGCGTGAAAGCTGTTCATCGCGGTGTCCAGCGCCGCCCGGTGCTGGTTGTAGGCCGCCGTCGTATTGGCCTGCACGCCGATCGCGTAGGCGTTTTTGTCGATGAACACAACGGCAATGCGTGTGGGTTTCCCTGACAAAGTCTGCTCAGTGATCGCGGCGGACTGTCCACCGAAGGTCGTCGGTGTGACTTCGCTGCCGCTGCCGAGCTTCAGCAGTTTGCGCAGCACCGCGGCGGGTGAACCTTCAGCGCGGCCTGCGCTGCGCAGATCAACCAGCGCATTGCGATCAGGGCTCTGGGCGGTAACGTGCTGCGCTGAGTTCTGCACGCGCCAGCCGGCGGGGAACTGCAGTGCCAGCCCGAGACTCGCATGATAGAAGGCGTTGTTGCGCACGATGCCCTGTTCCGGGCTGTCGCCGTAGATCATGCCATCCATGTATTTCATGAAGGGTTCGCGGTTGATGCGGTTTTCCTTGCTGGTGAATTTGGCGGACTCGCGCACGACTTCCTGCAGCCGGGTGTCGTTATCCGGGTGTGACGCGAACAGGCCATGGTATGCGCGCGGCTCACGACCTTCGGATTTGGCGACTGCAGCGTCGAACAGTTCCTGGTTCTTCAATACGCCGACGACCTTGATCATGGCCTGCGGGTCGTAGCCGGTGCGCGCCAGGTATTCGGCGCCCAACCGATCGGCTTCGAGTTCGTGCTCGCGCCCGTAGCCGGAGAGGATGGAGCCACCCAGTACATTGATCAGCAGATCCCCGGCCGAACTGCGCGCCTGCGGCACCAGGATCTGCAGTACTGAGACGCTGACATTGGCGGCTGTTGCCGCCGAAATCTGCTGCACCGAATGGCGTGCGGTGACGTGACCGATTTCGTGCCCCAACACGGCGGCGAGTTCAGCCTCTGAGTTCAGGTAGGCGAGTATGCCGCGGGTAATATAGATATAGCCGCCAGGCAGTGCGAAGGCATTGACCTGGGGGGAATCGACGACCAGAAACTGGTACTGCAGCCCGGCACGGTGGCTGGCTTTGGCCAGGCGTTGCCCGATATCGTTGACATACCGTTGCAGCTCCGGATTGTCGTAGATCCCATACTGTTCACGGACTTTTTTGTCTTCCGTGCGCCCGACATTGATTTCCTGTGACTCGGACATGGTCACGAAGTTGGGATTACCGGTGACGGGGTTCACCGCGCAGTTGCTGACTGCCAGCGCACCGAGTAACGCGACCGTTCTGATCAGTAATGGTGCTCGCATGGCCGGATATTAGCTGGTGACCGGCAGTTGTACCGGGCGCAGTGCCCGGTTACAGAAACCGGTCCAGGGCTACAGTGCTTCAGCAACGGCCTTGCCGAGATCAGCAGTGCTGGCCTTGCCGCCGAGATCCGGTGTTTTGGGTCCCTCAAGCAGCGCGGTTTCAATGGCCTTGACCACGGCTGCGCCGGCTTCGGGGCAGCCCAGATGGTCGAGCATCATTGCGCCGGCCCAGATCTGCCCGATCGGGTTCGCGATTTTTTTGCCGTAGATGTCCGGGGCCGAGCCGTGTACGGGTTCGAACAATGACGGGAACAGTCGTTCCGGATTCATGTTGGCCGAAGGTGCAATGCCGATGGTGCCGGTGGCTGCCGGTCCCAGGTCGGAGAGGATGTCGCCGAACAAGTTGGAGGCGACGACGACGTCGAACCAGTCGGGATGCATGACGAAATGTGCCGACAGGATATCGATGTGGTACTGGTCAGTTTTGACACCCGGATATTTCGCGGCCATCTCTTTGACGCGCTCATCCCAGTACGGCATCGAAATCGAGATGCCGTTGGATTTGGTGGCGGAGGTCAGGTGTTTTTTTGGACGTTTCTGCGCCAGCTCGTAGGCAAACTTCAGAATGCGGTCGACGCCCTGGCGTGAAAATATCGCCTGCTGCGTGACGAACTCGCGGTCGGTGCCGCCGTACATGCGACCGCCCACCGAAGAATATTCGCCTTCACTGTTTTCGCGTACGACCCAGAAATCGATGTCGCCGGGTTTACGGTCGGCGAGCGGGCACTTCATCCCGGGCATCAGGCGCACTGGGCGCAAGTTGACGTACTGGTCATAGCTGCGACGGAAGGGAATCAGCAGTCCCCACAGTGAGATGTGATCGGGCAGCATGGCCGGCCAGCCCACTGCGCCGAAGTACACCGCATCGTGTTTATTCAGTTGATCGAGACCATCCTCGGGCATCATGCGGCCGTGTTTGGCGTGGTAGTCACAGCTCCAGTCGAATTCGTCGAACTTCCACTGGATGTCGAATTTTCGACCAACGGCTTCCATGACGCGCAGGCCTTCGGGCATGACTTCCTTGCCGATGCCGTCTCCGGGAATCACGGCAATGCGAAATGATTTCATTTTTTGATCTCCTGGTTTTCAATTCCGGCGCGCGCGCCAGAACTGCCGTGCCAAAATAAAGTTGCCAAAACGGGCCGACAAATCTTCGTCGCCCTAACTTTTAGGCCAAAACAAAGGGCAGCCGCGTGGCTGCCCTCGTCGCACAAACTGTACTCAAGCAATCAGGCTGCGGGCTTGGGGCTGGCCGGCGTCTTCTTGCCGTATTTCTGGTTGAATTTCTCAATGCGACCGGCAGTGTCCAGAGTCTTTTGTTTGCCGGTGTAGAACGGGTGGCATTCTGAACAAACCTCGACGCTCAGATCTTTGCCCATGGTCGAGCGGGTCTGCCACTTGTTGCCGCAGCTGCAAGTGATTGAAATTTCTAGGTATTCCGGGTGCGCATCGGCTTTCATGGCGGTATCCTGAACTGTAGCCCCAGCGGGGCGGGAAACCCGCGATTATCGTGGATTTGTCCTGCTGGAGCAAGTGGCTTGGGCAAGTGGTGGATTTGGAGGTCTGGCGGCGCGTGGGCCTGTTTCGGGGTGGTTAGCCGGCGCCGAGGCACAGGCACGGATCGGCGCACCGAGCTTTGCCTGCGGTCATACAGGGCGAGGTTATTGGGTGATTTCGCTGGTCAGCGTGCCGCTGAGCACCACTTCGCGCCCGTACTGCGGCGTCACGAGCTCGAAGGATGACCTGGAGAGGGAGCGGAACCCCTGTGTAGTTTGGTTAACAAAATACAATCTTCCAGGCTCGGTCTGGAGGGTAATCACCCCGCTGTCCCCGGCATAACCGGCAATGCGATGTTTTCCGGGCGGCACGATGATGTGCATGTAGGTGCCACGGTACGTCGCTCCGATCATTTGATCATCAAGCAGCAGCGGGGCGACAAAATCCTTGTCCAGTCTGGGCCGTGCCACATAGATCACTGCACGGTCCGGGACGGTTTCGAATCGCTTGGCCGTTGCATCACCCGGTAGCGGGGGGAGTTGCACACAGCCAGTCAGCATCAATATGGTGAGCAGTAGTAGTCGGGTCATGACATGCTCCTCGTCAAAAACTTCTGAATGGCGTAGAGATTACGCCCTGTCCGGCCAGCGTGCACCCAGGGGATGCACCAAGCTGGCAGTTATGCGGTAAACAGGTGGCAGCAGGCTTTCATTCCGGGGTGTGCTGGAACGTAGCGCGATCTGTGCATGGGGCCGCCGGGCACGACAGTCGCACGTAACATCAGTGGGACGCGAGGGTGGTCAGCAAGCCGCGATATCGGGTAACCGAACGCGGTCCGTGACACAGATTGTTGCGGGATGCAGCTCCGTACCGGGTCGGGAATGCCAAAACAGAAAGCAGGTGGTGCGTAACCAGCGAAGGGATGCCGGATCGCTCGGCCACGACGCATCGAGGCGAAGGGGCCGCGAAGGGCGGAGCAGGGGCCCCGCGTTTTTTGCGGGGATGCGACCCCGCAGACGGATCGTGATTTCGGTAACGGAAAGCAGGTGGTGCGTAACCAGCGAAGGGACGCCGGATCGCTTAACCGCGGCGCATCGAGTCGAAGAAATCCGCGTTGTTCTTGGTGGCGCGCACCTTGTCGAGCAGGAAGTCGGTGGCTTCGAGTTCGTCCATCGGGTAGAGCAGCTTGCGCAGGACCCAGATCTTTTGCAGCGCATCCTTGGGGATCAATAATTCCTCGCGCCGGGTGCCGGAGCGGTTGACGTTGATCGCGGGGAATATGCGTTTTTCGTACATGCGCCGGTCAAGATGGATTTCCATGTTGCCGGTGCCCTTGAATTCTTCGTAGATCACGTCGTCCATGCGCGAGCCGGTGTCGATCAGCGCGGTGGCGATGATGGTCAGGCTGCCGCCTTCTTCGACATTGCGGGCGGCACCAAAAAAGCGTTTCGGGCGCTGCAGCGCGTTGGCGTCCACGCCACCGGTCAGCACCTTGCCCGAAGCGGGCACCACGGTGTTGTAGGCGCGGGCAAGGCGGGTGATGGAGTCGAGCAGAATGACGACGTCTTTTTTATGTTCGATCAGGCGCTTGGCTTTTTCGATCACCATTTCGGCGACCTGCACGTGCCTGCTGGCCGGTTCGTCAAAGGTCGACGACAGCACTTCGCCTTTCACTGACCGCTGCATTTCGGTCACTTCTTCCGGCCGTTCGTCGATCAACAGAACGATCAGTATCACTTCCGGATGATTGGCGGTAATGGCGTGCGCGATGTGCTGCATCAGCACGGTTTTGCCGGCCTTCGGGGGCGAGACAATCAGCCCGCGCTGGCCTTTGCCGATGGGAGCGATGATGTCGATGATGCGGCCGGTGATGTTTTCTTCGGCCTTGATGTCGCGTTCGAGTTTGAGGTGTTCGGTCGGGTGGTACGGTGTCAGGTTCTCAAACAGGATCTTGTGTTTGGAGTTCTCCGGCGAATCCTCGTTGACCTTGTCGACTTTGACGAGTGCGAAATAACGTTCGCCCTCCTTCGGCGTGCGGATTTCGCCTTCGATGGTGTCGCCGGTATGCAGATTGAAGCGGCGTATCTGCGACGGCGAGACATAAATGTCATCGGTACCGGCGAGATATGAGGTGTCGGGCGAGCGCAGGAAGCCGAAGCCGTCGGGCAGCACTTCCAGAGTGCCGCCGCCGTAGATCGACTCGCCTTTTTTGGCCTGGTTTTTAAGCAGCGCAAAGATCAGTTCCTGTTTGCGCAAACGGTTGGCGGCGTCAATTTCGTTGGCGACGGCCATATCGACGAGTTCGCCGATGGGGAGGTTTTTCAGATCGGATAAATGCATGGACTTCGGGCGCAGGTTGCGGGAAAAAGCAGGAAAATTAAGGGGGGCGGGTGCTGCTGGGTAATGCTTACTTCGGGCTTGCTTAGGCTTACTTCGGATTTAATGCCTAGGCGGGAATCTTCGCCGGCGCCTGCCGTGCTCTGTTATTCAGTGCCGGGAGCGACTTGCTTATGGGTCAGGCGCTGGCGGAAGAGTATAGCGTTCAGATATGGCTGTCAATAAATGCGGTTAATTGTGATTTCGACACCGCGCCAACCTTGGTGGCTTCGACAGAGCCGTTCTTGAACAGCATCAACGTCGGGATACCGCGGATGCCGTATTTGGGCGGCGTCGCCTGATTGTCGTCGATGTTGAGCTTGGCCACTTTCAGTTTGCCCGAATATTCCTTGGCGATTTCGTCGAGGATGGGCGCAATCATTTTGCACGGGCCACACCATTCTGCCCAGTAGTCGACCAGCACCGGGGTTGCTGATTGCAATACCTCGGGGTCAAAAGAATCGTCCGTTACGTGATGAATGTGCTCACTCATATAGGTCCTGCCTTGTGGTTGGGAAAAAATCCATTGGAAAAAAGATGTCGCCACGGGGCCGCGGCGAGGAATTGATGGACCATCCTATCCAAAATTGCCGCTTTTGGGAAGTCGCGCCCCTCTTGGGGGGCTTCCCTTGTAGCTGCACGGCTTCTGCTAAAATGCGGGCCTTTCCGCTCATTTCAAGGCCTCCAGGGCCACGTTTTCAGGATCTTTCATGACTTACGTAGTTACCGAATCCTGCATTAAGTGTAAATACACCGATTGCGTCGATGTTTGCCCCGTCGATTGTTTCCGCGAGGGGCCGAACATGCTGGTCATCGACCCGGATGAGTGCATAGACTGTACCTTGTGCGTCGCTGAATGCCCGGTAGAAGCCATTTTTGCCGAAGATGATGTGCCCGACGATCAGCGCGAATATACGGCGTTGAACGCGGAGCTGGCCAAGCTATGGAAGCCCATCATTGAGAAGAAAGATGGGCCGCCTGACGCCGACGATTGGGTCAAGGTCAAAGAAAAGAAACATTTGCTGGAAAAATAGCGGCGCGCACAGCGCCGTTGCGGCGGCAGGTTTATCATCCCTGCCCATGGCTGCCGCCGCTACTTTTCAGAGCATTCCCCACGAAGAGGTTTTCGCGCGACTGACGCAGTCACCGTCCGCGGCTGTTTCGGTGGTCACCCCGAACCGCCGGCTGGCGCTGGTATTGCAGCACGAATTTGGTGAACGCCAGGCTGCCCGGGGCAAGGTCCTGTGGGAATCCGCAGATATTCTGCCGTGGTCGGGCTTTCTCGAACGAGCTTGCGAGGACGCGCGATATTCCGGTGTGACGACCTTGCCGCTGGTGCTGTCTCTAGCGCAATCGCATGCTTTGTGGGAAAACCTGCTGCGCAACTCCTCGACCGGAGAAGTCCTGCTGGGGGTGGCCGATGCGGCGCGATTGGCGCATGAGGCCTGGCAGCTCGCCCGGATATGGCGGCTCGAGCCGCACCTGCGCGGCCTCACGCTGAATGAAGACGGCAAGGCATTTCAGGATTGGTCGCCACGCTACGAACGGACGTTGCAGCGCAATGATCTAATTGATGGTGCGGATCTGGCTGATCGCGTGTTGCCGCTGATGGCCGACGGCACTGCGCGACGACCGCAGATGCTGGTGGCCTACGGCTTCGACAGTTTTACCCCGCAGCAGTCTGATTTTTTTGCCGGTTTGCAACAGGCCGGTAGCATGGTGTTGCTGGCAGGCCCGCCAGAGCATGCTACCCGTGTGCTGCGCAAACCCTGCGCCGATGCTGAGGCGGAAATCCGCAGTGCCGCGGCCTGGGCCCGTACACAACTGGAGGCGGGGCACCAGCACATTGGCGTCGTTATTCCGGATCTCGCCGCGCGCCGTGCTGCGGTCGTGCGTCTGTTCAGCGCAGTGATGTCGCCGGATTACGCATTGCCGGATGCGCCGCCGCGCGTATTGCCGTTCAACCTGTCGCTGGGCGTGCCGCTGGCGGACTATCCGCTGGTCAATACTGCGATGCTGTTGCTGGAACTGGCCGGCAGGGAGATTCAGTTTGAGCGCGCGAGCCGGGTGCTGCGTTCGCCGTTTATCGCCGGCGCGGAAATCGAGCGATCGGGTCGTGCCTTGCTGGATATCGAATTGCGCAGTCGTGCCGAGCCGGCGGTGACGCTGGAACGACTGCAGAGTCTGCTGCTCCGGCATGGCGCGGATTGCCCGCAGTTGGCGCGGCATATTGCGGCGTTCGCCGCAATTCGCAAAGACCGCCTTTTTGGCGCGCAGTCGCCTTCGTCGTGGGCCAGGGCCTTTTCGGAGGCGCTGGCCGGTATTGGATTTCCCGGAGAACGCGCGCTGGATTCCGCCGAATATCAGACGCTGAAATGCTGGCATGAAGTGGTCGCAGGTTTTGCCGCGTTGGATCGGGTGGTGCCGCGCATGGGTTATGCGGAGGCACTGTCCAGGTTACGGCGCATGGCTGCTGACGCCCCATTCCAGCCGGAATCGCCGGACGTGCCCATCCAGATCCTTGGCGTGCTGGAAACTTCGGGACTGACTTTCGACAGCCTGTGGGTGATGGGGCTAGGGGATGATCGCTGGCCACCGCCGCAGCGTCCCAATCCTTTTTTGCCGCTGGCAGTGCAGCGGGCTGCGGGTGTGCCGCAATGTTCACCGGCCGATGCGCTGGCGACTGCGCGCAGCATCACTGCGCGCTGGTGTTCCGCCGCCGCAGAGGTGGTGTTGAGCTACCCGTTGCAGGAGGAGGATCGCGAATTGCGCCCCAGTACGCTGATCGTCCATGCGGTGGAGGCGGAACCCGACATCAAAAGTTATCCGGATTTTCGCGGTGCCATCCATGCGCTGCGCGATAACGAGCGCATTGTCGATGATGTTGCGCCGCCGCTGGTCGCAGGCTTGATTGCCGGCGCGGGTACTGCGCTGCTCAAGGATCAGGCAGCCTGCCCGTTTCGCGCCGACGCCAGACATCGCCTGCACGCCGTTGCGCCGGAGGTTCCGCATGCCGGCCTTGATGCCTTGGAGCGCGGCACGCTGGTGCACAACGTACTGGCAAGAGTGTGGGCACAGTTGCGCACCAGCGACGCGCTGGCTGCCATCGGCAGTGTGGATCTAGACGCATTGCTTGCCGATGCGGCGGACGCAGCGATGGAGCGCCTCCGGCGCGAACGGCCCACGGCATTGTCGGGTCGTTTTGCCGACATTGAAAAGCGCCGCCTCACCGGTTTGGCGCGCGCCTGGCTGGAAGAAGACCGCAAGCGTGGCACATTCACCGTGCTCGCTGTGGAAGACAAGCGCGGCATGGAAATCGGCGGACTCCAGCTCAATGCACGACTCGATCGCGTTGATGAGGATGCGGCAGGGCGCCGTATAGTCATCGACTACAAGACCGGTAATGCCAAAGCCGGTGACATGCTGGGTGATCGGCCTGAAGAACCGCAATTGCCGTTGTATTTGCTGGCGGCCGAACCGGATGCTGTCGCCTTGGTGTTTGCGCGGGTGCGTGCCGGCAACATGGCTTATGTCGGTCTGGCGCGTGATGGCGATCTGCTACCGGGGATCAAGGCCCATGCCGACACCAGGCACAGGGATCTATATCCGGCATGGCCTGATCTGGTGACGGCGTGGCGGCGCGATCTCGAGCGCATTGCCGGGGAGTTTGCCGTCGGCGTTTCGGTCGTGGATCCCAAGCGTTATCCGCAGACCTGCCAGTACTGTGATCAGCAGCCGTTCTGCCGCATTCGCGAACGGATGGGTGAACCCATGGTGGACGGAGACATGGTGGATGGAGAAATTTTGGATGGAGAATCAGGAGAATGACGGCAGCCATTCCCGACATTGATCAACGCCGCGAGGCCTTGGACCCGCAACGCTCGTTTATCGTCCAGGCGCCAGCGGGGTCGGGCAAAACCGAATTGCTGATCCAGCGTTATCTGCTGTTGCTGGCGAGCGTGAACCATGCCGAAGAGATAATTGCGGTGACATTTACCAAAAAAGCCGCCGGTGAAATGCGCGAGCGCGTGCTGCAGGCGCTGGCTGATGCGCAGGCCGAGAAAACTCCGGCGTCGGCACACGAAACACTGACGCTGGAACTTGCCGCCGCTGCACTGCGACGCGATCGTGAAGCCGACTGGCATCTGATCGACAATCCCGGGCAGTTGCGCATTCAGACCATAGACGCCTTGTGTGCGGGGCTGACGCGGCAAATGCCGGTGCTGTCGCGTTTTGGCGCACCGCCGGACAGCATTGAAGATGCCCGTGTGCTTTATTGCCAGGCTGCCCAGGCGACCATAGCGCTGGTGGATGAGGCCGGTGCGGTTGCGGACGATATCGATATCCTGTTGACCCATCTCGACAACGATGTTGCGCGGGTCGAGGATCTGCTGGTCGACATGCTGGCGCGCCGCGACCAGTGGCTGCGCCATGTGCATGGCCGCGAACGCGATGAACTTGAGGGCGCGCTGCATCACGCGCGCGACATGGCAGTTGTCCGCTTGCGCGCAGTTGTTCCGCCGCATGCCGGTGCTGATCTACGCGCGATCGCGGACTTTGCGTTCGGCAATCTGGGGCTGGAAGGTTTTGCCGATGACATCGATGGCTGGGCGACGCTGGCCGGCGTTTTTCTGACGGCCGACGGATCATGGCGGAAACGGCTGACCAAAAACGAAGGGTTTCCTGCGGGCGCTGCAGCGCAGCCCTGGAAGGCGCGCACGCTGAATTTGTTCGCAGTGCTGGGGGCCAATGCCGATGTCCGTGCCGCGCTGGAAGACATGCGCCGCGTGCCGCCTGCGCAATACAGCGATAGCCAGTGGCAGGTGCTGGGCGCCATCCTGCGACTGCTGCCGCAGGCCGTAGCCCAACTGAAACTGGTGTTCCAGGCGCGCCGCCAGGTGGATTTCACCGAGGTCGCGCAGAGTGCGCTCTACGCGCTGGGCACCGAAGATGCACCGACGGACCTCACGCTGGCGCTGGACTACCGCATTCATCATCTGCTGATCGACGAATTCCAGGATACGTCGATCAGCCAGTTCGAGCTGGTGGAACGGCTGACGGCCGGCTGGCAGCCGGATGACGGACGCACGGTGTTTGCGGTTGGTGATCCCATGCAGTCGATTTATCGTTTCCGTGAAGCCGAGGTCGGATTGTTTCTGCGCGCGCGCGCGGAAGGCATCGCCGGGGTTGATCTGCGCCCGATTGCGTTGTCATCCAACTTCAGGTCACAGTCTGGCATCGTCGATTGGGTCAATGCCGCGTTTTCGCGCATCCTGCCGGCGGCGGAAAACATCGTCTCCGGTGCAGTGCCCTATACCGCCTCCGTGCCGACGCGTGCTGCGCTGGCTGGCGGCGCGGTCCGGGTGCATGCGCTGCTGGATGACGATGGTTCGGCTGAAGCGCAACGGGTCACTGAAATTGTGCTTGCTGCGCGTGCTGCTGATCCCTCGGCAAAGGTGGCGATACTCACCCGCACCCGCGGGCACCTGCGGGACATCGTGCCCGCGCTGAAGGCCGCAAACCTGCGTTTTCGCGCCATCGACATCGAACCCCTGGGCCAGCGTCCGGTAGTGCAGGACTTGCTGGCGCTGACCCGTGCGCTGGCGCATCCGGGCGACCGTCTGGCCTGGCTGGCCGTGCTGCGTGCGCCATGGTGCGGGTTGACGCTCGCCGACCTTCATGTGCTCGCCGCAAATCATGAGGAGATGACGTTGTGGGATGCCTTGCGCGACGAGCAGTGCATAACGCTGCTGACGGCAGCAGGCCGCATGCGCGCGGCGCGCGTGTGTGCGGCATTGGCCCCCGGTTTGTTGCAGCGCCGGCGTGCACCGCTGCGCGAGCAGGTGGCCGGGGCGTGGTTCGCGCTGGGCGGTCCGGCCTGCGTCGAACATGAAACCGATCTTGAGGATGCAGAGGTTTTTTTCCGTTACCTGGATCAGCATGAAGAGGCCGGTGAGTTACCGGATCGCGCCGCGTTTGAAGCCGGACTCGACGATCTCTACGCACTGGCCGACGTAGCCGCTGACGACAGCCTGCAGATCATGACCATCCACAAGGCCAAGGGGCTGGAGTTCGACGAGGTGATCGTGCCCGGTCTTGCGCGGGCGCCGCGCAGCGATGACAAGAAACTGTTCCTGTGGACCGAGCAACCCGATGCCGGAGGTAAGTCCGAACTGATGCTGGCGCCGATCAATGCGACCGGCGACGAAGGTGATCCGATCTATCAGTGGATTGCACGGTTTCATGCGGAAAAGCAGGGCCTGGAGGATGGGCGGCTGCTGTACGTGGCGGCGACCCGCGCCAAGCGGCACTTACATCTGCTGGGCAGCGTGCGCGTAGCCGCGGATGACGATGGCGGGCGGCGAATACAGCCGCCATCTACGCGCTCGCTGCTGGGGAAATTGTGGCCGGTGGTTGAGCGGGATTACGAGAATGCGCTGCGTGATGCGCCGGAGCAGCCACAGAGCAGCGTCGTCCAGTCGCTGAGCATCGACCAGCATCTGCGTCGCCTGCGGGCTGGCTGGGTATTGCCCGCGGCGCCGCCGCAGGCGGAGTGGACACCGCCGCTGGATGCGGCGCGTGCGCAGGATGCGCTTGAATTTTCGTGGGCCGGTGAAACGGCACGCCATATCGGCAGTGTCGTGCATCGCTGGCTGCAGCGTATCGCTGACGATGGTGATTCCAGCTGGGATGCGGCGCGCATCCATGCGCTGGATCCTGCCATCCGCCGTGCGCTGGCGGCGCAGGGCATAGGAGAGCCCGAAATTGCTGACGCCGCGGCGCGCACCACACAGGCGCTGATTAACTGTGTCAGCGACGAGCGTGGCCGCTGGGTGCTGGGTACGCAGGCCGAAGGCCGTTCCGAATTGCGGCTTACCGGCGTTGTCGGCGGGCAGCGCATCAATGTCGTCATCGACCGCACCTTCGTCGATCACGACGGTGTGCGCTGGATCATCGATTACAAGACCAGTGCGCATGAAGGTGCGGATACCGATGTTTTTCTCGATAACGAGCGCGAACGTTATCGCGTCCAGCTCGAGCGTTATGCGTTGCTGATGCAGGGCGACAGCGCCCCCCAAGGGGACTTGTTGCACGGCGCGCAGCGCATTCGGCTGGGGCTGTATTTTCCGTTGCTGAGTGGCTGGCGGGAGTGGGATTACGTGGCGCGATGAGTGGGCTGTACTAGAGTGGACTGTAATAAGCTGAATGCACTGAGTGGGTTGCGGCTGCGGGAGATTGGCTTTAGCATGTTTTGGTTACATGCTGGCTCCATTCTGCAGCACATTCAAAATACGATTCGAGGAGTACATCAATGATTAAACGCGCACTATTTTCAAGCGGCCTGGCGATGCTGGTGTTTGCCGCCGCCCAACTGGCGCCCGGTGCGGCGCAGGCACAGGGCAAGTTTCCCGAACGTACGCTGCGGCTGGTCGTGCCGTTTTCCCCCGGTGGTGTCAATGACATCATCGGCCGGCGCTGGGCGCAGGAGATGTCGCAGGTGCTGGGACAGAACGTGATTGTCGAGAACAAGTCCGGCGCATCGGGTGCAATCGGCGCCATGGATCTGGTGCGATCCAAACCTGATGGTTACACGGTGCTGATTGCGAACACGACTACGCATGTGCTGAACCCGCTGAGCAAGAAAGACCTGGGCTACGACCCGATCAAGGATTTCACGGCACTGGGCATCATCACGCTGGTGCCCACCGGCATTGCGGTGCATCCGTCGCTGCCTGTGACCAACCTCAAGCAGCTGATAGCTTTTGCGAAAACCAATCCCGGGCAGTTGTCATTTGGTTCGGCCGGCACGGGCAGCATCACCCATCTCACCGGCGAGATGTTCAAGAAACTCAATGGTGGCCTGAAGATTGTCCATGTGCCGTACAAAGGTGCGGGCCCCGGATTGTCCGACCTGGTGGCCGGGCATATTCCGATGTACACACCGACCATCAGTCCGGCGCCGCTGTCGTATCACAAGTCCGGACGCATCCGCATACTCGCCATCTGTTCCGATGAACGCCTCAAGACCGTACCTGACGTGCCGACTGCAGCTGAAGCCGGCATGAAAGACTTTACGGTGGAAGCATTCAACGCGATGTTCCTGCCGGCGGGTGTTTCGCGGCCGGTGCTGGATGTCATGCATCAGGCCAACCAGAAAGTAATGGCCAATGCCGGCATGCAGGAGTTCCTGCGCAAGGCGGGTGCCGAACCGGTAACGACCTCGTCGCCAGAGCGTGCAGTTGAGTTCATCCAGAAGGAGTTGCAACGCTGGGGACCGGTTTTGCGCGAGATCGGCGGATCGTAAGCGGCCCACCTGGTCTTAGGTAGTTGCGATAATTCTGACGGCGGCTACGGCCGCCGTTTTAACTAGTTCATTATAAAGAGATATTTATGAAATCCTGCTGGATTATCACCAAAGATCACAAGACTGCGCTCGAATTTCGGGACGTGCCCGTGCCGCAACCCCAGGCCGGCGAAATCCTTATCCAGGTACAGGCTAGCGCCATGAATCGCGGTGAAATATTTGCCGGTGGCGTGGTACACGGCGGTCCGGAAAAACACGGCGGCAATGAGGCCTCGGGCATAGTGCATGCGGTGGGCGAGGGCGTGACTGGTATCAACAAGGGTGATGCCGTATTCGGCCGGGTGCGCGGCGGTTTTGCTAAATACGCGCTGATGCGTGTAGACCAGGTGATCCCCAAACCGGAAAAACTGAGCTGGGAGCAGGCGGCGGCAGTGCCCATCAGCTTCATTACTGCCTACGAGATGATCACCATGTATGGCCGGCTCAAGTCCGGCGAAACACTGCTGGTGATGGGGGCTTCTTCGGGTGCCGGTGTTGCCAGCATACAAATCGGCAAAGTCATTGGTGCGCGTACCATCGGCACTTCGGGCTCACAGCAGAAACTCGATAAATTGAAAACCATAGGTCTGGATGTCGGCATCGCCACGCGCAAACCGGATTTTGCCGAAGCGGTCATGAAGGCCACCGACGGCAAAGGTGTGGATCTGATTATCAACGGTGTCGGCGGTTCGGTGTTTGCCGAATGTCTGCGCACCCTGGCGTTCCGCGGCCGGCTGGCGACCGTGGGTTATGTCGACAACGTGTTCAAGGCCGAGATTGATCTCAATGCAGTACACGCCAACCGGCTGGAAATATTCGGCGTGTCGAATGCGCGGCTGCCGGCCAGCGGCAAGGCGCAATCCACGGCCGGTTTCGTGCGTGATGTGCTGCCGGCCATTGCCGACGGCCGCATCGTCCCTCTGGTCGATCGTGTTTACGGTTTTGACGAACTGCCTGCCGCCAAGGATTGCATGGAGTCCAGCGAGATGGTCGGCAAGATTGTGATCAGCATCAAGTGATGCTGCCGTGAGGGCGGTGTTGCGCCGTCCTAAGTCTTGTTGCTGTTGTAAATGCGGTTGATGCCCGTGGACACCTGGCTGCCGCCGATGCCATAAACATGCAGGGAGATTGTATTCTGCGTGCCGTGGTTGCTGAGCTGGTGTATGCCTTTGCCGGTGCCATCAAAACTGGTGGTGCCCTGGTTGAGGATATCCTGCCGAATGGCCTCCGGCACGGTTTTCCCCTTGTGCAGTTCGAAAGTAGTTTCGGTGAGCGCACCCTGATAAACAGCAACGCTGGCCCACGTGCGGTGATTATGAATGGGGCTGACCTGCCCCGGCGCCCAGACGATGGCCAGTAGGGAGAACTGCCCGCGCGGGTCCGCGTAGATCAGGTGGCGGGAGTAACGTTCATGGTTGGCGCGGCGTCGTTCGTGCGGCAGCCAGGCGTCGGCGGTAGTGGCTTTACCCAGCGCCTCGACGAGGCGCTCGGCCTGCGGTTCACGGCCGCGGGCGAGCGCGCCGATAAGGTCGCGTACCAGTACTTGCAGCACCGGTGAGGTGGTTGTTGTGAGGGGGAATCGCGGTCGCTCGGTCATGCGTCGCAACCCATTGTTTTTACTGCGACTTTATTTGCTTCCAGGTTCTGGCTTCAAATCAGGCCGTTGCCCATGACGCCAGCATAGTTCCAGAAGCCCGCGTAAAACAATTGCAGCTTACGCTCATTTGTCGTTCAGGTAATGCAATGCGCGATAGCGGTAAGCTGGGGTGATCGGGCCGCGTGCTACATCATGACCCGACCACCGTTCACATCCAGCACTACACCATTGATATAGGCAGCAGCATCGGAAGCCAGGAACAGCATGGCCTGCGCGTGATCATCGGGCACGGCCAATCGGCGCAACGGCACTTGCGCGGCAATGCGCTCGATGTCGGCTTCGCTGCGTAATGCGGCCACCCGCGGCGTCAGCGTGGTGATGGGTGCAACTGCATTGGCGGTGATGTTGTCCGGCCCCAGCTGGAAAGCAAGGAAGCGCGTCAACTGGATCACGCCTGCCTTGGCGGCGCCGTAAGCAGGGGATGACGCGGCATGCACCGTGCGTCCGGAGATGGAGGCGACATTGATGATGCGCCCCGCTTTTGATTTTTTCAGGTGCGGGATGGCCGTCTTGCAAATCAGAAACACGCTGCGCAGATTCAGCGCCACAGTGTTGTCCCACTCGTCGATAGGCATGTCTTCGACGGTGGCGAGGCGGCCGTAACCGCCGGCGCAATTGATGACGATGTCGAGTCCGCCGAACTGCTTTACGGTTTCAGAGACAGCGCTGGCGACGGCATCGGCGTCGGTAATGTTGGCGGTGATGGCCGCAGCTCGGCCTTCAGTACGGCCTTTGTTTGCATTGATGGCGGCTGCAACCGCGGCAGCGCCCGCCTGATCGATGTCCACCAGCGCAACGCTGGCGCCCTGTGCTGCGAACAGGCGTGCGGTTTCCGCGCCTATGCCTTGTGCCGCACCGGTAATCAGTGCGACACGTCCGGAGAGTTCAGGATAGTGGGCCATGGTGTGTGCTCCAGGTGAGTGAGGTGTGCGGGAAAGCTGCGCCGGGTCAGCGCACGGCGCGGCGGTTGATCCATGAGCCGCCACCCATCAGCAGGGCGCAGGTCCAGAAAATCGGCGCGACACCCATCGCTGCGCCAATGATGCCGAATACCGGTGGTATGACCACGTGCGCGCCATAACTGACGGCCAGACGCATCGAAATGCCTTCGGCCTGGCGTCCGGGTGGTGCGGCGTTGAAGGCGAGGATCATGGACAGCGGTTGTCCGCAGCCCAGCCCCAGTCCCAGGGTGAATGCCGCAGCGGCGAGCAGCAGCGCGCTGGTCGTCAACGGAAAAGTTACGAAGGCCGCGGCGGCCAGCACCAATGCCCCGGCGAGCATCGCGCGTTCGCCGTAACGTTTGCTGATCGGCGGGATGGCCAGGCGAGTGAGAAAGGCTGCAGCACCGAAAGCGCCCATGATTAGCCCGATGGTGGTCGCCGTAAATCCCAGGCTGTGGCCGTAGATCGGCATATATAAATTGAACAGATCGAGACCGCCCATGACGGCGGCGTTGGTCAGCAGGGCATTGCGCATCGCCGGCAACGCCAGCAGGTCTTTCAGGTTACGCGGAGCCTGTACACCACTGGCGACTGTCGTGGTATGCGGAATGATGTGGCGCTTGAACACCACGATCACGCCGCAAAATGCCGGCACCGCCGCCATGATCAGAAACGCCGATGCGTGGGAGAGGGTGTCAATGGACAGGCCGACGATGATCGGTCCCAGCACCGAGCCGGTGGATTCGCCGAGGCTGTAATAGCTGAAATTGCGGGTACGGGTTTCGCTGGTGGACAACAGGCCGACCAGATTCTGGCTTGCGACCACCCACAGCATGCTGGTGAGACCCCACAGCGGGGCGACGATGAACAGGATGGTCAGCGATGGAAACAACCAGGGCAGCACCATGCTGATGGTGTACAGCCCCAGGCCCCAGTACATCAGCAGGCGGTTGTCGATGCGGTCGGCGATGCGTCCGGCGACCACTGCCAGCAGGAACGGCGGCAGTCCATATAGCGCAAACAAAATGCCGACTTCCAGTGGGCCGGTGCCCAGATCGACCGCGTACAGGGTCATCAGGATGCGGCTGCCCTTCATCGTGATGAAGGTGATGCTGGAGAGAGAAAGAATCAGGATTAGAGGCATGGCGATGCGCCGATTATAACGGCGCATGCACGTCGGCATGCCGCAGCCATATTGCGGATTCAGCGCCGCTGCCGCCGGCGCATCAAATCAGGTGTTCGGCAAGCACCAATGATGAGCGTGCGCCGATGTGACGGAAGTTGCGGTGCAGCCAGGCGCCGGCGCGATCGCGTCCCTCTTTGCGCAACGCCGCGATGAATGCCGCGTCGGTGTTGAGCCGACTGGTGACGCTCAGTCGGTTCATGAAGTCCTCGGCATCGATCATGTGCAGATTGAGACGGCGCAACCGGCGTTCGAGCCGGCCCAGGGCAAACAGTCCGCGTTCGGCTTCCTGCTTGGCGAGTGCGATGCCTTCCAGTTCGGATACTGCCGCGGCGTTGAAGTTGATTTCAATCAGGCGGTGACGGATCTCTTCCGCATTGGATGGGATCTCCTGGCGGCGGCGCGGATTGACCGCGACGATCAGCATGTCCGGCGCAGCACAGTGATAAAGCAGCGGGCGCAGCGGCGGATTGGCGGTGAGCGCACCGTCCCAGTAGGATTCGCCGTCGATGACGACAGGTTGATTAAACGAGGGTAGGCAAGCGGAGGCCAGCAGCACGTCCAGTGACAGTTCAGGCGTGGTGAAGATGCGCGCCCTGCCGCTGGCGATCTGTGTTGCTGCAACAAACAGTTTCAGGCGACAGGCGTCACGGAACACGCCGAAATCGATTTGCGCCGCGAGTACATCGCGGAGCAGATTGAGGTTGAACGGATTGATCTGGCTAGGTGACAGGAAGCGCGACAGAAACATCAGCGCATCAATGCCCGGATTGGATTTCTGCGGTGACGGTGCATCCGGCATCTTCCAGCCGCTGGCGGGCGCAGTGGACACCATGCGCTGCCAGAATGCTTCAAGCGCGCGGATGCCGCCTTCTCGTCCACCCGTGGTCAGGCCGTGCGCCAGTACCGCGGCATTGATGGCCCCGGCGCTGGCGCCGCTGATGCCTTCGATAACGATGCGCTCGTCTTCGAGCAGGCGTTCCAGCACGCCCCAGGTAAATGCGCCGTGGGAGCCGCCGCCCTGCAACGCAAGCGTGATGCGTTTTTCAGACATTACGACTCCCTGCCGGCTGTGCCGACCTGCGCTGCGATCAAAGTACGACCGGTATCAGGCCGTGGGGCCCAGATTGCTCGGGGTTTTCGCTTTCAGGCCCAGTTTGATGCTGCGCACTGCGTTGCGCACGGCGCTGAAGCCGCGAATCACCAGTTCAACCATGAACTCCGCGCGCAGTCTTTCAGCTTCAACGCGGACGCGCTCGACTTCGGTCAGGGTGACCCGATCCAGCAGCTCGCTGATCGAGGGGTTTGTAGATTTAATTTTGCTCATTTGAATCTCCTTTTAATGACGCCTAGCAATAATTTAAACTTTATGAAAATATAATTATTTTTCATATTGTTACGTTACTGATTAGAGCATGAAGTTGTGTAAATGTTGCATAGCAATAGATTATTTATTCTCAGCTGATTAGTAAATAAAATTCGCTGATATTCGCTGGTTTTTCGCAAATTCGTCATAAAAGGCCTGAGCAGCGCATCGCTGCAGTCAAGTGGTGCGGAAAGTCACGGAATTGCGTTGCCAGGCGGCGACATTGTTCTGCGATGGTGTGCGCGGCGCGCGCCACTGGTCGGCTGCAGCGTGGCGATGCATCATGCGCGCATGATGAACAACAAGGAGTTTTCAGCCATCCGGAACTGGGTGGCTGCTGCTGAGCGCATCGTCGTGCTGACTGGCGCCGGCATCTCGACTGAATCGGGCATCCCGGATTTTCGCGGGCCACAGGGCGTATGGACGCTCAATCCCAAGGCAGAAAAGATGTCGGACATCCGCTACTACGTATCAGACCCCGAAGTGCGGCGCCTGTCGTGGCAGTCGCGACTCGCGCATCCGGCGTGGACCGCTGCCCCCAATGCCGGTCACTGCGCACTGGCGGAACTCGAAGTTCGCGGGCAATTGCATGCGCTGATCACGCAGAACATCGACGGCCTGCATCAGCGTGCCGGTGTGGCGCCGGAGCGGGTGATCGAAGTGCACGGCACGCTGCACACGGTGATGTGCCTAGGTTGCGGCTGGCGCGGGGCCATGCAGGAAACGCTGGACCGCGTACGCGCCGGCGAAGAGGATCCGGCCTGCCTTGAATGCAGCGGCTTGCTGAAGAGCGACACGATTTCATTCGGCCAGCAACTGATTCCGGAAGTGATCACGCGCGCGATGCGCGTCGCCGCTGAAGGCGATCTGTTCATCGCCATCGGCACCACGCTGCAGGTGTTTCCGGTGGCGGGTGCCGTGCCCATCGCGCTCGATGCCGGCGCACGGCTGCTGATCATCAATGCCGAAGCGACGCAGTTTGATGATGTGGCTGATGCGGTGGTGCGGGCGCCGATTGGGGAGGTGCTGCCGAGATTGTGCAGTGCAAACATATAAAAATTATTTAATACAAACCAATATTTAACAAAACTATGTTCGAGCGCCATAGTGTCCTTCGTTATCCTCGTAATACTCGCCAGTCCTTATGGAGATATTTTCCCGCGGACCGATTACTTGATCTTATTAAATCCGAAGAACTTTATTTCACTCATGTCCCGGCATTTTCTGATGGATTTGAAGGATTGCTTACGGTCCGTACTCGAGATGAATTGGCTTCATGGTTCAAACGCCAGAATAGAAGCGACGATCAATCTGCTTGGCAGGAAGTTGAGAAATACGAAGAGGCGCAGAAGGAGTTTTACGCCAGTTGCTGGCACATGAACGATTGTGAGAGCCATCTCATGTGGAAAGCTTATGCAGAAAGGGGATTTGCTGTTCGAACTACTTTTGAGCGCGTGCAGGCTTCTTTTGAGAGCTTTTCAGGATCTGTAACTGGTGGAGTTGTTGACTACGTGGATTTCAACCGCGACCGTACCCAAGTTGGAAATGTGTTTAACTTGGTAATGACAAAGGATCGTCCATACACCGATGAAAGGGAATTTCGTCTACTGTTATGGACGCTAGATCCAAAAAACGTTGATTTCCCTCGGCAAGTCACGGGGATGAGAGTGCCTGTGGATGTCCGTATGTTAGTAGAGCGGGTATTTGTGAATCCACTCGAGCCGAATGTGCCCGGCGAATTACTTGCTGAGCTAGAGCGGCACAAAATACCAGTTGATTCATCTAGCCTAAAATATCGCTCACACATGAAAGGTAGCGGCAGATAGAACACGTTTTCTGGATACAATAAAAACGGCACACTGTTTATAGCGTGCCGTTTTGCCGAGCAACTAGCAGCGTTATTTTTTCTTCACCAATTTTTTGGCAGCAACTTTCTTTTTGGCTGGTTTCTTTGTTGCGGCTTTCGGTTTCTTGCCCTTGGTCAATACGTCACGCAACCACGCCCACGACGCCGGCCCCCATTCACGCTCGTTTTTGGCGGCGATGTGGCCGTCGTCGGCGTACACGCGTGCGACGCGACCATCGGCCGGGCCTGATTCCAGCAGCATGTAAAGATTGCCGATGGGCGTCAGGTGGTCGATCTTGCCGTTGACCATATACATGGGCATGGTCAGGTTCTTCAGCAAGTCCTGATCCTTCAGCGACCAGCGCAGGAAATCCTTGCGATGTTCCTCTTCGCTCATTTCCTTCAGCGGTGGCCGCGTGCCGCGCGGACCAAACCAGTTGGTTTTTGCGCGTTCGTAGGCGGCTTTGCGCCAGTCGGCACGTTCTTCCGGCGTGCCCCAGTAACCGGCGCCTCCCGGCGCGCAGGCGATCAGGCCCTTGATGCGTGTGTCATGCGCGGCGAGGCGGATCACCCACAGGCCGCCGCGGCTGACACCGAAAGCGCCGATGCGTTTATCGTCGATTTCGGGACGTTTCTGCAGGACGTCGAGCGCGGCTTGCCATGCCACCACGGATTCCGGCGCATGCGGGAAGGTGGTCTCGCCGGTCCCTGGCGCATCGACGACCAGTGCGGCCATGCCTTGCGACAGCGCACCTTCCGCATATTTCTCGCGGTCTTCCTTGTACATGTCGGCACCGCACATCACCAGCACCGCCGGTACCTTGTTGGCTTTAGATGCGCCTTTCGGCAGGCGCAGATAACCGGTGGCTTTCATGCCGTTCTTCTTGACGGTGATCACTTCCGGTTGGTCCGGCAGTAACGCTGCGGATTTGCGGTAGCAGCGCAGATAGTCTTCATAGGACTGGGCTTTGATCGGGCTCATGTCGGGCGGGCAGATGGATGAGCCCGACCAGTAGGGCGACGGAAAGCGAGCGAGGCTGTAATAAGTCTTGGCTTGTATATAAGCCTGACGCGCGCCGGTCCTGTCCTTGCCATTCCCCTTGCGCGCGAGCAGCGCGTCGCCTTTCTTTTCGTATTCGGCGCCGACCGCACTCCATACTGGTACCCAGTCTTCGTCTTCTGTACTTTTGATGCTGGCAACGGTGTCGATCAGCAACTGCATGTCGTCGATCAGGTTGAACCAGCGGCGATAAAAACCGCCGATACCGACGATGAATGGATCTTCACCCGATTTCATCGGCAGTGATGCGAGGATGGCGGCTTTGTTTTTGGCGTTTTGCGTCATGGTATTTCGGTCTCCCCCGGGAAGGTTTACCTGCAGTGCGAGGCGCGTATTCTGGCGCACGGCCAAATTGGGCGCTATGCCTCCGTGGGTGCCGCTGGTGGTGTTGCAGAGAAATAATTTAAAGCATTGATTTAAATAAATTATTTTTTCTTTTTTGATGGAGATGGCGGAGCGCTGTGACAGCATGCGGACGCCGCGCACAAAGACTTCCACGAGCCCAGTGGCTTGGGCCACAATGCAGCCTCATCTGGAGGAGATGATATGAATACGGCATCAGGCAGGACCGCGCCGGCATTGCGTCTGCGCGGCGCAGTGGTGTTGGCCGCGTTGTGCGCGACTTGGGCAGGGGCGGCGCCTGTAGCAGCGGCGTACCCTGAGCGGCCCATTCGCATCATCGTGCCATTCCCGCCCGGCGGAGCATCGGATGTGACCGCGCGCATGTTCGCCGAAAAATTTTCGCTGGCCTGGGGCGTCAATGCGGTCGTCGACAACCGCACCGGTGCCACTGGAATCATCGGCACCGACCTCGTGGCCAAGGCTGCGCCTGACGGTTACACGCTGGGACTGGTTGCGCTGAGCTTTGCCATCAATCCGGCGATTCACAAGCTGCCGTACCACTCCGACCGCGATTTCACTTTCGTCACCATTACCGCGTCGAATCCGCTGATCCTGGTTACGAGCAATCAATTTCCAGCGAAGTCGGTGAAGGAACTGGTTGATATGGCCAAAGCCAAACCCGACATCCTGACTTTTGCCTCCAGTGGTACCGGCAGCTCGCCGCACATGACTGCGGAATTGTTCAAGCTGATGACCGGCACCAAAATGACCCATGTGCCGTACAAGGGCAGCACGGCGGCGCATCCCGACCTGATTGCCGGTCGCGTCAATCTGATGTTCGATACCGTGATTGCGACGTTGCCGCATATCAGGGCCAACCGGCTGCGGCCGTTGGGAGTCACATCAAAAGCGCGGTCGGCGGAGTTGCCGGATGTGCCGGCGATAGCTGACACCGTGCCCGGTTATGAGTCGACGTCGTGGGGCGTGCTGATGGGGCCTGCAAAAATCCCGGCACCGGTGGTCGAGAAACTGAACCGGGAATCCGTGCGCATCCTCGCGCAGGCGGATATCAAGGAACGTTTGGCGCGACTGGGCTCAGTGCCCGTAGGCAACAATCCGGATGAAGCCCGGAAATTCATCCGTGCCGAACTGGCGAAGTGGACCAAAACCGTCAGGGCCGCCGGCATTACCAGCGATAAATAGGAGAACACCATGCAACAATGGATTCGGGCCGGATTGTTATTGTCACTGCTGACGCCGGGATTGACGGCGGCTGCTTATCCTGAGCGGCCAATCCGCATGATCGTGCCGCAGAACGTCGGCAGTTCCACGGACAACGTTGCCCGTATCGTGGCCACCGAGCTGTCGCGCGAAACCGGCTGGCAGATCGTGGTCGACAACCGTCCGGGCGGTGCGTTGCAACTGGGACTGGAGCTCGCAGTGCAGGCGCCGGCTGATGGTTACACCATTGCCTATGCGCCCATCGGCGCATTGGCCATCGCGCCGCATCTGCTGGCGAAACCGCCGGTCAATGCACTGCGTGATCTCGCACCGATCGGGCAGACCGTCAGCGGGCACCAGATGGTGCTGGCCAGTCTGAAGTCGCCGTTCATGAATCTGCAGGAAGTCATCGACTATGCGAAAAAGAATCCGGACAAGCTCTCCAACGGATCATCCAGCAACGGCGCGCCGGGACACATCGGATTTGAACTGCTGAAAACCATGACCGGCATCAGGATCGTGCACGTGCCCTACAAAGGCGGTGCCGCTGCTCTGGTTGATGTGATGGCCGGGCGGGTGCAGTTGATGATGGAAGGGCTCAACTCTGCAACGCCGCACGTCAAGGCTGGACGTGTGCGCGGACTGGCGGTCACCGGGCCGCAGCGCTCTCCGATATTTCCGGCCATACCGACTGTAGCGGAGGCCGGGGTTCCGGGATTCGTGATGACGGTGTGGCACGGCATGGTGGCGCCGATCAAAACGCAGCGCGCGATGATCACGATATTGAATGCCGCGCTCAACAAGGCGATTGCATCGTCTGAAGGCACGCGCCGCATCCTTGCACTGGGTTCCGAACCGCACCCCGGCACGCCGGAAGAGTTCTGGAAGCTGGTGCGCAGTGACCGTGCCCGATGGGGCGAGGTCATCAAAAAAGCAAGTGCGAAAATCGACTGAGATCACTGCAATACCTGTAACGCGAGCCAGTAACACCTGATGCATGGTGTGGCCAGGCGCGGTAAAGAATTAACGCTGCGCCGAGTCGTAGTCATCAAGCCTGTTTAAACCAAGGAGGAGTTCAAAAAATGAAAAATATTGCACGCATCATGCTGGTTGTGGCGGCGCTGGTTTCCGGCGCAGTTGCTGCGCAGAATTACCCGGATGGCAAACCGGTGCGCATCCTCGTCGGTTATGCGCCCGGCGGCGGCACCGACACCACGGCGCGCATCATGGCGGCAGCGTTGTCCGAACTGTGGGGCAGCAATGTGCTGGTGGAAAACCGTCCGGGCGCGGCCGGCAACATTGCGACCGAAGCCACTGCCAGGGCTACACCCGACGGGCATACCCTAGTGTTTTGCAACATCGGTTCGCATTCGATCACGCCGGCGCGCTTTGGTAAACGCCTCACTTATGACCCCATAGCCGATTTTGCTTTTCCGGTGATGATCGGCGGCATCCCCAATGTGTTCATGGTGCATCCGTCCCTGCCGCTCAAGACGCTGCAGGATTACACCGCTTTTGCGAAAAAATATCCGGGCAAGCTCAATTTCGGCTCCTCGGGTGTCGGCGCATCACCGCATCTGTCGATCGAGTACTGGAAGACGCTCACCGGCATCAACATCGTACATGTGCCGTACAAGGGCGCGGCTCTGGCATTGGCTGATGTCATGAGCGGCCACATGGAATCCTCGGTGGGCAACCTCGCTGGCGGACCGTTGGGTGCGATCAAGGCAAAACGCGTGCGCGCGCTGGCGGTGACATCGGCCGAACGCAATGCGCAGATACCGGAGGTGCCGACCTTTGCTGAGTCGGGTGTGGCAGGTTTTGACGTGACCGGCTGGTACGGCCTGTGCACCCAAGCGAAGGTGCCGCAACCGATACTCGCCAAACTCAATGCCGATGCCAACAAACTGCTCGCCGGACCGCTGAAGAAACGGCTGGAAGATCAGGGTATCGCGGTAGCGTCAGGCGTTACGCCTGCGCAGTTTGCGGCGCACGTCAAATCAGAGATCGCCAAATGGACCAAGGTCGTCCAGGACGCCAATCTGCAGACGGATCGCTGAGCGTAGAAACCGTGCGCAAGATGGCCCGCTACGACGTGTGGTTGGTGCGGGCCATGTTTATGTAGTCGCGCGTTTCCGTTTTCGTGTTGGAGGCCGTTTAAAAAAATGAAGGCAGCCGAATCCGGCGATTGAGTTTTCAGCATACACGGCCGGACGCTGCGTGATTTGGACTCTCGGGCAGCGAACTACAGGCGCCGGGTATGATATTGACTTGCTGAACAACGGGAGCATCCAGTCATGAACGACATGTCGCGGGCTCATCTGAGCCCGGAAGTCATCTTGCAGCAACTCAAGCGGCACAATGTGACGCATGTGGTGTGGCTGCCGGACAGCGAAACCAACTGGCTCTATCTGCTGATGAAGGCGGATCCGACGCTGACGCTGGTCCCGGTGGCGCGGGAAGGTCTGGCGTGTTCGGTTGCTGCCGGTCTGGCGGTAGGCGGCAAGGTGCCGGTGATCCTGATCCAGAACACGGGCTTGATGGAATCAGGCGATTCGATGCGCGGCTGGCTGTTCGGACTTGAAATACCCGTAGTGTTCATGGTCGGCATGCGTGGCTGGAATCGTCATGGTGCGCCGACCGCGGATACTGCTTCGGTCTATACCGAACCTTTCCTCAATGCTTTTCGCGTCAACTATTACCTGGTGGAAAGCGATGGCGACGCGGATCGGATCAACGTTGCTTTCGAGGAAGCGAAACGCAGCAAACGCCCGGTTGCCGTGCTGGTCGGTGACGAATACCACGGCTTCAACAAGTAAGGGGCAGGACATGATAGACACCGCAGAAATGCTCAAAGTGTTCAATGCGCAGCGTGGCGACGCTATCGTCGTGCCGGGGCGTGGCGGCCGTTACTGGGTCAACATCACCGACCAACCCGACCTCGATCTGCCGATGGGCGATCCGGCCATGGGCGGCCATGCTTCATTCGCCTTCGGCCTCGCGCTGGCGCAGCCGAAGCGCAAGGTGGTGCTGTTCGATTCCGAGGGCGATCTGCAGATGGGGCTCGGCATCCTGTTGACGATTGCCGAACTCAAGCCCGCGAATTTCTACCATTTCCTGCTCGACAACGAATGTTATGGGACCACCGGCGGGCAGCCCGTGCCGAACGCGAAAAATGTCGATTACATGATGATGGCAAAAGCGGCTGGATATCCCCGTGCCTATTCGTTTACCGAAATCGACAAGTTGACAGCGGCGCTGCCGGAAATTCTCGGCCAGCCCGGACCGGTGTTTGTGGCCATGAAAGTGCATCCTGACGTCGAGAACAAGCCGATAGACCAGCGTGTGCGCTGGCGGAAGCGAGGATGGATACAGGTCATCGCTGACTTGCAGCGCAAGATCGGCATCGCAGCGTAGTTGCGGCGCCGTCTCCGTATAGTCGGGCGTTGAACGGAACTGCTGTTGGATGGAAAGGCCGGAACAATGAACACGGATACCATACGCATGATGGCCCGCTACAACGCATGGTCGAACCAGACCATGTTTGACGCGGTGGCGGCGTTGCCTGCGGGCGAAGCCGAAAAACCGCGCACCTCCCTGTTCAAAAACATGGTGCACACGCTGAATCACAATTACGTGATCGACCGCATCTGGCAGGGGCATTTGGAGGGTCGCGATCACGGTTACGACGCACGCAACACCAAGGATCATCCGCCGCTTGCGGATTTATGGAAACTCCAGCAGGAAGTGGATGCCTGGTACGTCGCCTGGAGCGACGGGCAGACGGACGCAAGTGTCGCTGAAACGGTCAATTACACCTTGATCGGCGGCAATCCGGGATCAATGACTCGCGGCGAAATCCTGTTGCATGTGGTGATGCATACCAATTATCACCGCGGTTTTGTCGCCGACATGATGTTTCAGGTGACTGGGCATCGCGCACCGACGATGGATTTGCCGGTGTATATGCGTGAACGGCAGGCCGGTCGATGCGCTTGAAATCTAACAGCGTTTGACCGACGGGAGTCCAGCGCGTAGCATCAGTTTGAGTCCTGCGCTGCCTGCAGCACAGCCTTCCCATCCCGCGAACGGAGGATGCATATGACCGAACGCACCATCCGCGAAATCATTGAAGATCAGGAACTGTTGACTGCTTCTGCCAGCATGACGGTAGCTGATGCCGCACGCATGATGAAGCAGCGCAATGTCGGGGCCATGATGGTGGTCGATGACGGCAAGCTGGTCGGCATGTTTACCGAACGTGACGCATTGTTCCGGGTGGTTGCCGACGGGCTGGACGGCGCGACCACGTCCCTCAGTGACGTGATGACCAAAAATCCGCGCACCATACCGCCTGACCGCCTGTTCGCACAGGCGCTGAGCATCATGCATGAAGGCCGCTTCCGCCATCTGCCGGTGGTCGAAGACGGGCGTCCGATCGGCATGATTTCCGCGCGCGATGCCTTTGGTCCGGAACTCGAAGCCTTTGTCTACGAGCTGCTGCGCCAGGAGCAGGTCAGCCAGATCCTGGCATAAATAACCCGCACGACGGTTAATCCCAGCCGAGCAGTTCGCCGGGCACCAATCGGTTGTCTATGGTTTTGATGCCGGCGATGCGCTGTATTGCGCGGTAAGCGCGTTGCGCATCCGCGGCATGTTCAACCACGCCCGACAGGGTGATGGTGCCGGCAGCAGCGTCCACCTTGATGCCTTTCAGCGGAAACTGCGGCAGTGCGCCGAGCGCAGCACGCACTCTGCTGAGCAGTTGTTCATCATTCACCGTGACTGACGCGCGTTCGTGTTCGAGTGCAGTTTCCAGTGCGCGATATTCCGCAACATTGAGCTTGCCGTCGCCATTGCGGTCGAAACGTTCCAGTCCCCGGGCCAGCGGCGGGTCGTGGCGCAGTTCTTCCGGCGTCAGCGCACCGTCAAAATTGACATCCAGGCGGATGAATTCGCGATCGGTGATGCCCAATGCGTCGTAGCGCGCGGCGGCAGCAAGTGCTGCAGGCGGCAATCCCGCCGCCGCAATCATGAAATCAACAATGGCGCGGATATCGGCATCGGTCATGTCGCGATGACCGCCTTTGGGCGCCATGGCGGTATTCGGCACGCCGTCGATGGCGGCCTGATACAGCAGATTCATTCCCGGGCGTATGCGTTGTAACCATACGCTGCGATCACCGAGTTTGGGTGCGTCGCTGATGCCGGGAGTGTGGCAATGGGCGCAGCCTTCGGCATACAGGGTTTGCGGCGTGGCGGCCTGCACGGTGGTGCATAGACAGGCCAGCAGTGCAGGCAACAGGAGTCGCATGCGCGCAGTTTACTGGTCGCGGTTGCGCGCGGCGAGCAGGCAATACAGCGTGACGGCTGCCGGCACAATCAGCGTTGCGAAAGCAACCGCGTAGCTCTGAGTCAGTACGTAGATGTTGGCAAAAATGATGGGCCCGGTGAATTTGCCCACATTGGTGATGACCAGTGTGCCGCTGATGGCGAGACTGACCTGGCCTTCCGGGGCCAACCGGCCGGTTTCGGCGAGTATCGCGCCGGGCCAGCAGCCGGAGGTGGCGCCGAGTAGGGCGAACATCACATAAACCCAGAACAGGGGCAGCGCAGGATCCAGCGCCAGCGCCGCTGCCGTAGCCAGCATCATCAATCCGGCATTCCAGGCGAGCGCGCGCGCGGGGTTGCCGACGCGATCAGCAATCCAGCCGATGATGATGCGCCCCGATGCGCTGGCCAACTGCACCACAGTCAGCACGGTGCCGGCCACCACCAGGCTCATGTTCAGGGTAGTGACACAGGCCACCACGGCAAAGGTCGCAGCGCAAAACTGGATCCACGAAAAACAGCTGCCGGCGATGGCGATCAGTCGCAATTGCGGATGGCGCCAGATGGCATAAGCGCCGGCCATGGGATTGGCTGTGATTACCGGCGCATGGGGGTCGCGGTCATCATCCCAACGGTGGCGGCTGCGCTGCATTAGCACCACCACGCCGAGGATCAATATCACACTGAAAATAACCGCCCAGCGCCAGCCGGCATAGACCGTGATCGCCGGTGCGGTCAGTGCCGCCAGCATGCCGCCGGCGGGTATGCCGACCTGGTGCAGTGAAAACATGGTGCTGCGCCGTTCCGGCGGCGTGTAGCGCATCAGCAGGTGCGAGGCCGACGGCGTGATCATGCCGTAGCCGAGGCCGATCACCAGTGAACCGATGATCAGAAATACGCTCCACGGCACCAGCAGGATGAGCATGCCAATGGCCACGCCGGCGTGCCCCAATTGATTGGTGCGCGCGGCGCCGTAGCGCCGGGTGGTGTTGCCGAACAGCATCAGCGTGATCATCATGCCGAAGCTGACCATGCTGATCTGGTAACCGATCAGCGATGGATCAAAACCATAATCACGCGCAACTTCCGGCGCCACGGCGGGCAGCACCAGCACCGCCATTGAGGCGAAAGCGTGACCTGCCAGCAGTGCCAGCAGCAGAAACCATGTGGAAACGGGACTGGATGCTGCGGCGTGACCTGATGCGGGCTGGCTCAATGCGGAAACCAGGGCAGCATCGGCTCCTGTCCGGGTGGCAGGGCTTTGCGTCCGATGTTGAGGATCATGGCCAGCATCGCGTAATAACCGGCGACTGCGATCAGTTCGACCACACCCTGTTCACCGAACAGGCCGACCGCGTGCGCGTAAGTGACATCGCACACGCTCTGGTTGTGCAGCGACTCGGTCAACATGTCGTACAGCGCTGCTTCATCTTCTGCCATGCCGGTAGGGCGGCGGCCTTCGGCGATGGCTGCGGCGATGTCCGGGCTGAGTCCGGCTTTCATTGCATGTTTGTGGTGCGACTGCCATTCATACTGTTGCGTCCAGTGGCGTGCGGCGATCAGTGTCGCCATTTCGGCGATGCGGCGATCGAGTGGACTTTTGAAGCGCAGGTATTCACCGACCTGCTGCACGGTGTGCGCCAGGCCGGGACTGCGCAGCAGCGCGAGAAAAGGTCCGCGTACTTCGCCGCGCGGACCGGAGGCAATCGCTGCGGCAACTTTTTTCTGTTCATCCGTCCATTGCTCGGGCGAAATGGCGGGCAGGCGTTCGGGCAGGGCGGGCATGGTGTGATTTCCTCAGAGCAATTATATGTAAGTCGTTGATTATATTATATTATTTTAAGACATCCACTGCCCGCCGTTGACGTGGATGGTCTGTCCGGTAATGAAACCCGCACCGGGACTGCACAGGAAACGCACGGTCGCTGCGATTTCGTTTGAGTTACCGAGCCGGCTTAATGGAATGTTGCCGTGGACCGGCGGGCGCGCTGCGCGATGTGCCGGGCGCGTGGTGTCGAAGTGGCCGGGTGATATGCAGTTGACGCGGATGTTTTTCGGACCGAGTTCGCGCGCCAGAGCGCGGGTCATGCCGGCGAGCCCGCTTTTGGCGGACGAACTGTGCACTTTGCCGGCGGCGCCGTTCAACGCGCTGTCACCGGCCAGTGTGATGATGTTGCCGCTGCCGGCATTGATCATGCCGGGCAGCACGGCCTTCACACAATGAAATGAACCGTCCAGCGAAATCGCCATCACCTGCCGCCATTCCTCAAAGGTCATTTCGGTGAACGGAATTTCGCGGCGCACCGAGGCATTGAGCACCAATATATTTACGGTGCCGAGTTCCTGGTGAATCGCTGCGCTCATTTTTTGTACGGCCGCGGCATCGGCTATGTCGGCCAGATAAACTGCGGCAGTGCCGCCGCCATCGCGTATCTCCTGCGCCACGGCATCGGCTTCCGCGCGCGAGGCGCGGGTGTTGATGGCGACGGTTGCGCCCGCAGCGGCCAGTTCCAGTGCAATGGCGCGACCTATGTTTTTTGCCGCGCCGGTGATCAGGGCGACCTGGCCGGTCAGATCGGTGGCTGTATTCATGTGCTAATTCCAAGTGTAGCGAGGAGCCGCAAGCATAGCGGGGAACGCCAGGTGTTGCGACCATTCCACATGCTGTTGCCGGTGCCGGCTGCTGGTATAGTCCACGCCGCATATTTCATTGCATTGCTCCCGGAGGAAACATGAGGTTGTCGACAGTTATAGCGGCAGTTGTTTTGATGGTGATGCAGATGCCCGTGCAGGCAGCACAGAAAAGTGCCGCGCCGGAAGGCGACTATCCGACCAAACCCATACGCATCCTGATCGGCTTTACGCCGGGTGGCGGGCCGGACATCACGGCTCGCTACATCGCGCAGAAACTGACCGAAGAGTTCAAGCAGCAGGTGGTTGTTGATAACCGTCCGGGCGCCGGCGGCACCATCGCAGCCAACTTTGCCGCCCATGCCAATCCCGATGGATATACCTTGCTGTCGGTATCTTCGGCCCATGCCGTGGCGCCGGCCATTTACGCCAAGCTGCCGTACGATCCGCGCCACGATCTGGCGGGCATTACGCTGACTGCCGTATCCAAGTACGTGCTAGTGGCGGCGCCTGCCACTGGATACAAAAGCGTCAAGGATTTGCTGGCGGCGGCGCGCGCCAAACCGGGGCAGTTGAATTTTTCTTCGGCCGGCACCGGCAGCGGCACCCATTTTGCGGGAGAGCTGCTGAAGAGCATGGCGAAAATCAGTGTGGAGCACATACCGTTCAAGGGTATACCCGAGGCAATGACTGAGGCCATGACCGGTCGCGTGGAATTTTTCATGTCGCCGATTGCCAGCGCGGTAGGACTGGTCCGTGAAGGTCGGCTGACCGGACTGGGCGTGTCATCGTTGAAGCGCGACGCGCTGCTGCCGGAAGTACCGACCATCGCCGAAGCCGGGGTGCCGGGCTACGATTCAATTCTGTGGTTCGGCCTGCTGACCACGAGCAAGACACCGCAGCCGCTGATCAATCTGCTGAACCGTGAAATCACCCGCATACTCAGTGACGATGACGTACAGAAACGCTGGTCGCCGATAGGCTTGGAAGCCAAACCGACCACGCCGGCGGCCTTCGACAAAATCATCGCCGCCGATATCGCAACATTCACCCGGCTGGCGCGCGCCGGCAACATCAAGGCACAGTAATCAGGAGCAACCGATGAGATTCAAAACCAATGGCATAGAACTGAATTGCGTCATCGAGGGTGTAGGCCCGTGGTTGACGATGTCGCATTCACTGGCCTGCAATTTGTCAATGTGGGAACCGCAGCTGCAGGTGCTGACAAAAAAATTCAAGGTGCTGCGTTTCGACACGCGCGGTCATGGCGCAAGCAGTGCGCCCGAAGGCGCTTATACGCTGGAACAGATGGCTGACGACGTGCACGGCCTGTTTGCCGAACTGGGCATCAAACGCACGCACTGGGTGGGGCTGTCGATGGGCGGCATGATCGGCGAAACCTATGTGCTTAAATATCCGGGCGTATTCCAGAGCATGGTGCTGGCCGACACCACCAGCCGCCGGCCGCCCAATGCCGAACAGATGTGGGGAGACCGCATACGCATGGCCCGCGAGCAGGGTATGGGCGTTCTGGTCGAGAGTACGCTGGGTCGCTGGTTTACCGAGTCCTATCGCCAGGCGCATCCGGAGGTGATGGAACGCATCGGCAATGATATCCGCGGCACACCGGTAGCCGGTTTTGCCGGATGCTGTGATGCCATTGCGAAAATCGACGTACTGGATCGGCTGCAAGAAATCGATTGTCCGGCGCTAGTGATAGTCGGTGATCAGGACCACGGTACGCCGCCGGAAATGGCGCGGCAGATACACGCCAACCTGCGCGGTTCAGAACTGCTGATCATTCCGTCGGCCGCGCATTTGTCGAATGTCGAACAGCCTGCCGTGTTCAACAAGGCTCTGACCGGCTTCCTCGAAAAACAAGCGCAGGATTGATCAGCGCGGCGCAGCGATGCTGCGCACGGCTTCGACTTCGGCAGCCAGCGCTTTGGCGGCAGCCTGTGCCGCATCGCGGGCCGCTGCGATTTCGCTGGCCGCGATGAGCTGGCTGTCCGGCACCAGCCCCGCCAGTAGTTTGCGCGCATCCGGGAAACTGTCGGCGATTTTGGTGTGCGCTTCGACCGTGCGCTGGTATTCGCGAAAGTCCTGTTCCAGCCGGTTCTTCAGGCGCACCGCTTCGGTAGTCCAGTTGGCGGCGCGGCGGTTGCCGGCCAGCAGATGGTCACGGAAGGCGATGATTTCGCTGCCGATCTTGCCTTGCAAATCGAGCATGATGGCCTGTCGGCGCAGCAGTTCACGTGCGGTGACCAGGTAGCCGTCAGCGCCTGCAGCCAGCAGCAGGATGCGGGATGTGCCCGCAGCACGCAGTGCGGTCAGATCCTGACCGACCTGTTCAGCACTGGCAGCGATGGTCTGTGCATGTGCTGCAGTATTGGCGGCTGGCGCCATGGCTGCGCGCAGGGTGCGGGTTGCGCCGTTGATATGCGATAACGTGGCGTTTTGCAGTTGACTGGTCTGGTGTCGATCCCAGACAACAAATGCCGCGATGGCAGCCAGTATCAGCAGCCCCAGTACTATGAAAACGGTGCGTTTGTTCATGTTTTTGATCTCCCCGTCCTGCAGTGCACTGCACGTTCGGCAGCACGGACTCTGCAAAGTTCAGGTTGCGCGGCCCGATGGATAAAATCCATTCAGTGTGGTTCAGTGCCGTTCAATGTCTTAGGTTCAGCGATTCTCGTTCTATATGACGCGGATGGAATGATAGGATAGCCCGATGTCCGATACAAATGCTGCTCCCGCCACCAAAGGCGATCCCGCGCAATACCTGCGCCTGTTGAAATTTCTTGCGCCGTACCGCTGGCGTGTTGCGATCGCGCTGATGGCACTGGTGGTGGCGTCGGGCTGTGTGCTGGCGCTGGGACAGGGCTTGCGCTTTGTCATTGATGCCGGTTTCGGCAGTGGCAATCCGGCGATGCTCAATACGGCACTGGCTGGCATCATAGCAATTGCGGTGGTGCTCTCGGTTGCAACCTTCACCCGCTTTTACCTGATGATGACCGTCGGCGAACGGGTGATTGCCGACCTGCGCCGTGCAACTTTCGCCCATGTGCTGACACTGTCGCCGGCATTTTTTGATGCGACCCGCACCGGCGAAATCGTGTCGCGACTGACCAACGACAGCGAGCAGTTGCGCCAGGTCATCGGTTTCGGCCTGTCGATGTTCCTGCGTAATGGACTGATGATGCTGGGCGCACTGGTGCTGCTGTTTACCACCAGCGTCAAGCTGGCGGCACTGATTGTGCTTGGCGTACCGGCGACACTGATTCCAATATTGCTGGTGGGGCGCCGGGTGCGCGGGCTGTCGCGGACCAATCAGGATCGCGTTGCCGAAGTCTCATCGCATGTTGACGAGGCCATGCATGAAATCCGTACCGTGCAGGCCTATGGCCACGAATCGCGCACCAGGGATTCATTCGACCAGGCGACTGAAGGCGCATATTTGGCCGGAGTGGACCGCATCCGTCTCAAAGCCTGGCTGATTGCCTCGGTCATGCTGATCGCATTCTGCGCGGTGGGCGTCATTCTGTGGATCGGCGGCCATGATGTGCTGGCCGGCACCCTGACGGCAGGCGAACTGTCGGCCTTTGTGTTTTATGCCGGCATCGTGGCCAGCGGCGCGGGTACGGTGTCCGAAATATGGGGCGAGATCCAGCGCGCCGCCGGCGCCACCGAGCGGCTGACGGAACTGCTGGACCGGCGCTCCGATCTGGTGATTGCCGAGCCACGCATCGATTTGCCGGCTAAAGTTAAGGGGGCGATTCGTTTTGACGGCGTGACCTTTGCCTATCCGACGCGGCCGGAGACTGCAGCACTGGCGACGTTGTCGTTTGATGTGCATCCGGGCGAGCGTGTCGCGCTGGTCGGTCCTTCGGGCGCCGGCAAGACCACGATTTTTGCCCTGCTGCTCAGGTTTTACGACACGCAGGCAGGACGCATCCTGATCGACGGTGCCGACATCCGCCACTGCGATCCGCTGGCCCTGCGCCGTACGATTGCACTGGTGTCGCAGGATCCGGTGATCTTCGCCGCCAGTGTCATCGAGAACGTACGTTTTGGCCGGCCGGACGCGACGCCGGAGGAAGTGCACGCCGCCTGTGCTGCGGCACACGCAGTGGAGTTCATCGAACGCCTGCCCCAGGGCTTTGATACTGACCTCGGCGAACGTGGCATCAAACTCTCGGGCGGGCAGCGCCAGCGCTTGTCCATTGCTCGCGCATTGCTCGCCGACCGGCCGATCCTGCTGCTCGATGAGGCCACGAGTTCACTGGACGCCGAAAGCGAGCGCCAGGTGGCCGCCGCGCTGGAGGACCTCGCCCGTGGCCGCACCACGCTGGTGATCGCGCACCGCCTCGCCACCGTGCGCAATGCCGACCGCATACTGGTGCTCGACCGCGGCCACCTGCATTCAACAGGTACCCATGATGAACTGCTGCGCGCCGACGGACTGTATGCGCATCTGGCACGGCTGCAGTTCATGCATGAAGATCAGATTGCCTGAAACCGAAATTCGTTTACCGCCAAGTCGCCAAGAGCGCCAAGAAAAACGGATCAACAACAACGTATTGCACTGCCAGTGCTGCTGACTTGGGTTTCGCTTCCGATTGGTCCTGCAATTCCTGTAATGCGGTTTTTATGGTTTTTGAAGTTCTTGGCGCCTTGGCGGTAATCGTAGTTAATGGCGCGTTTTAGAACTGCTGCTGTCCGCCATCCACATAAATCAGTTGTCCGCTGACCATGGCCGCAGCCGGCGTGCACAGATAACGCACCATCGCCGCCACTTCATCCGGACTTGAACGCCGGCCCATCGGCACATTGGTGGCCGGAGCGCGCTCGGCGCGTCCTGCAGCGCGCGCAGTATCCATTTGCCCAGGTGCGACACAGTTGACGTTGATCTGGTGTTCGCCGAGTTCCTTGGCCAGCGCGCGGGTCATGCCCCACAGGCCGTGTTTGCCGACCGAACCGTGGACACGCCTTTTCGCGCCCGACAGCGCCGTCATGCCGCCGAGGGTGACGATGCTGCCGCCACCGGCCTGGATCATTGAAGGCAGGCAGGCCTTGGTGCAGTGGAAGGAGCCGTCGAGTGTGATGGAGAGCAGGCTGCGCCATTCTTCAAATGACATGTCGATGAAGGCGGTTTCCTTGCGAATCGATGCGTTGAGTATCAGAATGTCGACCTTGCCGTAACGCTTGACGATGTCGGCGACCATGGCGTTGACCGCAGCGCCGTCGGCAATGTCGGCCATGAACACGTCGGCCTTGCCGCCGGCGTCGCGGATTTCCTTGGCGACGGCTGCGGCGTCGTCTTTTGCCGCGCGGGCATTGACGGCGACCGTGGCACCGGCTTCCGCCAGTGCCAATGCAATGGAGCGTCCGATGTTGCGTGCGGCGCCGGTGACCAGCGCCACCTTGCCCGTGAGTTCCTTGCTCATTTCCCGCCTCCCTGGTTTCATCATGATTTGTTGATATGGGTGTCGATACCACACGACTGGATCATTCATTTTACCGGTTGTGATTTAGGCATTACCATGCGGAACCCTGCATGGAGGAATGCCCGCGTGAAAATAACAATGCCCAGTATGTGGTCCGCAATTGCCTTGATGTTGCTGGCACCCCTGGCCCTGGCGCAGACCTGGCCTGAGAAGCCGATACGCGTGATTCTGGCGGTGCCGGCCGGTGCAACGCCGGACGTCACGGCGCGATTGGTGTTTCCGGGCCTGTCGCAGGAGCTCGGCCAGCAGCTGGTCGCGGACAATCGTGCCGGTGGCGGGGGTATCATCGGCGCCGAAATCGCCGCGAAATCTACGCCCGACGGCTACACTCTGTTTATCAGCAGCCCAGGTGCCCTGACTATATTGCCGCATCTGCGGAAAAACATTCCCTATGACACCTTGCGTGATTTTGCGCCGATCAGCCTGATTTCCATCGGTCCGTTTGTGCTGATGGTGCATCCGTCGGTGCCTGCCAAAAACATCAAGGAACTGATCGCGCTGGCGAAGGCGCAGCCGGGAAAACTCAATTACGCATCTGCCGGTAACGGCGTGGCGAATCATCTGGCAGGTGAACTGTTCAAGCAGATGACCGGAGCGGACATCGTCCATGTGCCATACAAGGGGGCGCCGCAGGCAGTGACCGACGTGGTGGGCGGACACATGCAGATGATGTTCAACTCGATTTCACCGATCGTCGGCCATATCAAGGCCGGCCGGGTGCGGGTGCTGGGTATCGCCAGCCTGCAGCGCTCGCCGCAACTGCCGGAGGTGCCCACCATCAGCGAATCCGGCGTCCCCGGGTTCGAGGCAGTGAACTGGTTCGGTCTGTTCGCGCCGGCGAAAACGTCGCGCGCCATCATCAACCGTGTGAACGCGGCGCTGGTCAAGACCGTCAAGGCGCCGGAGATGCAGTCCAAGTTCATCGGATTGGGTGCTGATCCGGTGGGCAGCAGTGTTGAAGAGTTCGCCGCCTTTGTCCGTCGCGACATGGAGAAATACGCGAAGATTGTCAAAATTTCCGGTGCGAAAATAGACTAGTGGCCTTTCAGCAATGGTAGCTCGCGCCAAACAGAAACACACAGCAAGCCGTACTGCGCGGCCACGTGCCGCGCGCACGCGCATCGGCGCCGCTGAATGGCAGGCCCGCTGTGAACTGGCTGCGGCACACCGCCTGGTTGCACACTTTATGTTCGTTGATATGACGTACAACCACATTTCGCTCAGGGTGCCGGATGAACCCGGGCATTTCCTGGTCAAGGCCGACAATGTGTATATGGAGCAGGTCACGGCGTCCAACCTGGTCAAATACGATCTCGATGGCAGACAGGTCGGCGCTTCGGTGCATAAGGCCAGCCCTGCAGCCTATAACCTGCATGCTGCATTGCTGCGGGCGCGGCCCGACATCCTGTCCGCGGTGCATACGCATTCGCCGGCCAACCTCGCGGTGTCAGCTCAACAGCACGGACTATTGCCGTTGACACAGCAGGCGATGCGTTTCTACAACCGCGTTGCGCGTTATCCGAATGAAGTGGATGACACTACCCGCGAGGGCGCCGACCATCTCGCCGCTGCACTGGGCAATCTATGGGTCATGCTGCTGGAGAATCACGGCGCACTGGTGTGCGGAACCACGCTGCCCGAAGCCTACATTTATCACCACTTTTTCGAGCTGGCCTGCCGCGCGCAGATCGGTGCGCTGGCGGGTGACGGCAAGCTCAACCTGCCTGATCCCGCGGTGTGTGCGGCGCGTGCGGAAAAATTCGGCCGCATCGGTGTCTACGATTCCGCCAGCCGCGACTGGGTGGCCGGCATGGCATTGGTGGAGAAACTGTTCCCGGATTACAAAAGCTAGGATTTGCGCATGCTGACGATCGTTATCAGGTCGTGTGCGCTGTTGTTTCTGTTGTGTCATCCAGGCTGGACTGCCGCGCACGCTGCCGATGCCGTGCGCCGAACTCTCGAATTGACCATTGCCGGGAACGTCGTGCCGGAAAACCAGCGCGTGCTGCGTGCGGCCAAAGGTGATGTGGTGACGCTGCGCGTGAGTAGCGATGTGCCGGGAGAATTGCACATCCATGCTTACCGGCAGGAGGTGAAATTGTCCGCCGCCGGCACGGTGGAACTGGTATTCACCGCACATGCTTCGGGTCGTTACCGCATCGAATGGCATGCGGCGGTTCAACGCAGGCAGGGCGGCCATCATGATCATCCTTTCGCTCTGCTCGAAGTGCGCCCGCGGCCATGAGCAACCGCTGCGACCCCCGGGTCGCATGGCTGATTGCTGTTTTATGCGCCACTCCGGCCACTGTCTGCGCCCATGCGTTTGGTGAGCGTTATGACTTGCCGGTTCCGCTGGGTTATTTTGTGGTTGCTGCGGCGCTGACCGTTGGACTGTCGCTGGTGGTGGCCGCGCTGTTCATGCGCAGGCTTGCATCCAAGGCGCCTGCTGCGGAGTTGACGCTGCGTCTGGGACCGCTGCTGAGCGCTACGCGCGTGGTGTTGGGGCTGCTGTCGGTCGTGCTGCTGTGCCTGGTCGTGGTGGCGGGATTCGCCGGGTCGCGCAATCCGGAGGCGAACCCTGCGCCGGTGCTGGTGTGGATCGTCTGGTGGGTGGGCATGTCTTTTGTTGCCGGATGCCTGGGCAACATCTGGCCGGCATGCGACCCGTGGCGCGCTCTGTTTGATGCGGCGGATGCCATCGCCCGGCGACTGGGATGTGCCAACGGCATCGCGCTGCATTTGCGGTACCCATCAGTGCTGGGCGCATGGCCCGCGGTGTTCCTGCTGCTGTTGTTTGTCTGGCTGGAAGTCATTTATCCGCATTCGGCATTGCCCGCCCAGGTGGCTTGGCTGACTCTGGCGTGGTCGGTGTTGACTCTGACAGGCATGCTGTGTTTCGGCCGGGAGATCTGGCAACGCCATGCCGATGTATTCCATGTTTATTTTTCCATGCTTGGGCGTTTTGCGCCGGTTGCGGCGGCCCCGGCCAGGGGTGAACTCGTGCTGCGGATGCCGGGGCGCGGATTGATCTCGGCAGACAGAGACTCTTTTGCCATGGCTGCTTTTGTGATTGCGATGCTCGCCACCGTATTGTTCGATGGTTTACTGGGCACCCAGGGCATGATCATGGCCATGCACGCAGCGAGTGGCTGGTTTCCTGTGCTGGCCGATGGTCAAGGTTATGTATTGGGAACTGCAGGATTGCTCGGCGTCTGGCTGGTTTTTTTCGGCGCCTATCTGCTCGCCTGCATGATCACGTCACGGCTGGTACCGGCACACACGACCCGCGAGCTGGCGTGTTTGTTTGCGCCGACGCTGGTGCCTATCGCCATTGCCTACAACGTCGCGCACTATTTTTCATACCTGGCGGTGCACGGCCAGTTGCTGATTCCCCTGTTGTCCGATCCCCTGGCGCGTGGCTGGGATCTGCTGGGCACAGCCCGTTATTACCCGGACATCGGCCTTATTGATGCACGCACGACCTGGCATCTGGCCATAGGCGCCATCGTGGCCGGTCATGTGGTTTCCGTATGGCTGGCCCATCGTCTTGCGCTGCGCGAGTTTGCGGCGCGAGCGGTACGGGTGTCGGTTCCGCTGACCTTGCTGATGGTGGTGTACACTGCGATCAGCCTGCTGGTGCTGGCGGAACCGCTGGTACAGTTTACGGACGCAGCGCCTTAACGGAAGATTTGCGGTCCAGAAAAAAGGGCGCAGCCACTGGCTGCGCCCTTTTGCCTGAAGTATCAGGATAAAAGACAGTTGTTACTTGCCTTCGAGATCCAGTATTTCGTGGACATTGGTGTGGATCTCTGTGCCGGGCGCGCCGCCGGAGGCCGCGTCACCGCTGACCAGATGCAGTTTGCCGTTGACGATGTCGCCGGCCATGCCGTGACGGGGGAACTGCATCGGCGGCAATTGTGACCAGGTGTTGGTTTTCGGATCGTAGGCCTCGACCGCGCGGAAGGTGCGCTGCCATGGTCCGCCCGAACGCTCTTCGCCGCCGGCAACGTAGATCTTGCCCTTGTAGGTGCCCCAGGACACGGCGCTGCGTGCAGTTGGCATGGATGCCTTCAGCGCGCCCCATTGATCGGTGGCCGGATCGTACTCCTCGACGATGTCGGTATTGCTCGCGCGCGTGATGAAGGCTGCGCCCAGGCGTCCCGCGATGATGTAGATCTTGTCATTCACCACGCCGACAGCCGCATGGTTGCGCGCAGTAGGCATGGGATTGCGTTTTTCCCAGGTGTTGGTGGCCGGGTCGTAGACTTCATTCACATCCAGCGCGCGGTGCGGCCGGGCAGGATGGATGTCCACCGCTTTGGAACCGGGGTGCACGCCGGCGCCGCCGATCACGTAGATCTTGCCGTTGTGCGCGACAGCGTTAGGCGAACCGCGTTTGGTGGGCACCGGCGCCAGTGCTTTCCAGGTGTCGTTTGCCGGATCGTATTCCCATGCGTTGTCGATGGGCACCCAGGAAGGCTTGCCCTTGTCCGGGTATTTGAAGCCGCCCATCACATAAATCTTGCCGTTTAATTCGGTCAGTGCGACATGGTGGGACAACAGCGGCATGTTGTTTTTCTTGGTCCATGTGTTGTTGCCCGGATCGTATTCGTAGACCATGCCCTTGGGTTTCCACCCCGGGGCTATGCCGCCGAACAGATAGAACTTGCCACCGGCACCGATGCCGTAGACTTCTTCGGCCGGCTCCGGGAAATCAGCGCCCTTGCTCCACTTCTGGGCGTGCGCTGCAAACGAAAAAATAAGCGCCAGACCGCACGCCGCAAAACAAGTACGCAGAAAACTATGAAATCTGGACATGACATCCTCCCTTTATTGGTTGTAGCTGCAGTCCTGTGGTGAAGCTACACTGCGGCCCCTCGCTCCGAAATCAATCCTACTCGCCCGCCTCTCAATTGCAAGACATGCAAATAGCGCATGGTTTTGCGCGTGTACCGGTATGGCTGGATCTGGCTATCCCCGGGCTGACCGGTGTTTGAGGAAGGCCAGCAGCATAGCTGCCATTTCAGCCTCTTTGGTAGCCCAGTCTTCGGCTGGCACCACGTCCACGTCCATATGGTCGGCAAACAGGATGTTCAGTTCCGCATCGGGTAGCAGGCGCCCCAACGTTTCGCCGACAGTCTTGGGGTGGGTGTTGTCGTTGCCGGGTATCACGCAGGCGGGTGCCTGAATGGAACGCAGCTGTTGTTCGGTGGCGCCGATGACCGGCAGTTCGGCTTCCTGTAGAAAACCATTGCTCCAGCGCGTCATCGCAGCAATAACGGCCTGCGGATCGGCGGCGAGCAGGCGCTCGCGGTTCGGCGCATGGGCGGCGCTCAGGTCCCGGAAATGCGGCATCGCGCACATCGCAGCCATGCCGCCGGCCTGCGCCGCGGCGATGTACTGGCCGTAATATTCGCGGGCCAGGCGCTGCGCGGCGAATTGGCCGCCGGTGACCCGCCACAGCAGCAGTCCGCGTACGGCCTGTGGATAACGCAGGGCAAAAGCCAGTGCCATGCGGCATCCCGATGAACTGCCGCCAACATAAACGCGGGATTCAGCCGACAACGCACCTAGCTGCGTGAGCAGCTCATGCAGATCGTCCGCCCATACTTCATGTTCAGCGGCGTCGCCGGAGAGCATGACCTCGGATGCGCCGCAATTGCGGCGATCGTGGATCAGGACGCGATAACCGGCGGCAGCGATGCGCTGCGCCAGCGGCTGGACCGCGGCCAGTGCGCGTCGACCGCCGGGTGATATCGCCACCCAGGGACCGCTGTTGCCGAGGATTTCATAATTGAGGCTTGCGCCATTGATGGTTGTTCTCATGGTGGCGCTTATTACGCCAAGATTTTCCTGCTCCGGCAAGTGATAAAAATATCAACATAATCAATATTTTATATAATTTATTCCGGCATGTGGGCAGCGCATATGCCTGCCGCGTCGGCTATACTGCCGGCGCCATAAAAAGGGGAGCAACACAGTGACTGCAGTCAAAAAAACCACAACAGCCAGACCGGCCCGTGTGGTCTTGCCCGCGAACAAATTGCCGCAGGCCAACCGCGCGATGATTGAACAATCGCTGTCCATGGGCATGGGCCGGGCGTTGGGCATCAAACTGAAAAAACTGTCGCGCCGCCGCATCGATGCTGAAATGGCCGTCCATGAAGACCACATCAACCGCAGCGGCCGCATCAACGGCGGCGCGCTGATGGCGTTTGCCGACATCCTGGGCGCACTTGGCACCCTGGCCAACCTGCCCGAGGGTTACCGCACGACGACGCTGGAATCAAAGACCAATTTTTTTGCCGCAGGTGAAGGCGCGAAGCTGGCGGCTACCACGCTGCCGCTGCACATCGGGCGCACTACCATGGTGTGGCAGTCGACGATTAAAAACCTGGACGGCACCAAAGTGGCAATCGTCACCCAGACGCAGATCGTGATTCCGAAAAGGGCTGCATAGCAGCCGTTCCGCATAATCAACCGATTGAACAATCAGGATTCCGTAAACATGAAAAACAACATGCTGAACGCAGCACTTGCCGCGCTGGTCGGCGGATTTTTCCTCGCTGGCATGGCGCCGGCACTGGCGCAGATCGGTGCCGATAAAGTCCTGGCCGCCGCCGCGAAAGAACCGGGCGCGAAGGTTACTGCCAGCGGCCTGGTCATCAACATGGTCAAGGAAGGTACTGGCACGCAACCGGCGGCGACCTCCACGGTGAAGGTGCACTACCGCGGCATGTTCCCTGACGGGCGTGAATTTGACAGCTCGTACAAACGCAATGAGCCGATCGAGTTTCCGCTGAATGGCGTCATCAAGTGCTGGACCGAAGGTGTGGCCATGATGAAAGTCGGTGGCGCGGCCCGGCTGACCTGTCCGGCGTCGATTGCCTACGGCGCCCGCGGTGCTGGCGGTGTGATCCCGCCCAATGCGACGCTGGTATTCGAAGTCACGCTGCTGGGCGTGCGTTAGCCGGATTTTGAACGTCGGTTCCGTCAGGGGCGGTGAGCCATCAATTTTGTGCAAATTCGTGATTCCGCGAAAATCCTGAATCGGATGTATACCGGGATCCGGCTGCGCGCCCCTGCTGCCGGCATGGGCGCGCAGTAATCTGCGGTAGAGTCAGGACTCCGGCACCAGCCGACCACCCGCATGCAAATCAAAATTTCCGACGACAGCTCGCAGCAGTACCCTTACTGGCGCCGCAACCGTGCTGTTTTTCCGCTCGCCAACCTGCTGTGCGGACTCGGTTTCAACTTTGCATGGCCGTTTGTGCCGTTGATGGTGCGTGGTCTGGGCGTCAGGGAGAATCTCGAAACCTGGATCGGCTACATGCTGATGGTGTTCTACCTGATCAGCTTCACCGTGAGTCCGCTCTGGGGCGGCATTGCCGACCACTATGGCCGCAAGCTGATGGTGCTGCGCGCGATGCTGGGCATGGGCTGCGCCATGCTGGTGATACCGCTGGCCAATACGCCGCTCACATTCGCAGCGCTGTTCATGCTGATTGCCGTGTTCAACGGCTTCACACCTGCAGGTGTTGCATTACTGGTGGCCAACACGCCGCCCGCGCGCATCGGCAGCGTGGTGGCGCTGGCGCAGACCGGGGGACTGATCGGGCAGGCGCTGGGTCCTGCGTTTGGCGCCGTGCTGATTGCGATGCTGGATCAGCAGCACTGGGTGTTCTGGATCAGCGCCGGATTCATGCTGTGCGGTGGCACGCTGGTTGCGATTTACGTGGGCGAAGTCAAACGGCTGGCCGCCGGTCCCTGGCGCGCGCGCTGGGTGGGCAGTCTGCGCGACCTGCTGGCGCTGCCGCGCATCGGCTTGCTCTACCTGCTCGGTTTCCTGTTCATGGTCATGTGGTTCGGCAACGTGACTACCATCACCGTGTTTGTGCTGCAATTGATGGAAGCACAAGGTGCCGACCCCGGGGAAGAGGTGTTCTGGGTGGGCGCTGCCGCCATGGCCATGGCGATTGCGACCGTGGTTGCGCTGCCGCTGTGGGGACGGGTGCTCGACCGCGTCGGTCCGGACCGGGTGCTGGTAATCGCCGTCGTGGCGACGATCATCACCCATTTGCCGTTGCTGTTCCTGCAGACGCCGCTGCAGCTGGTGATTGCACGTGCGGCGTTCGGACTGACTGCTGCAGCAATGCCGACGGCAATAGTGCAGTTGATCAGAACGCATGTGCCGGCTGGCATGGATGCGCGCGCGATTTCGTATTCAACTGCATTCCAGTTTTTTGCGATGGGGATCGCGCCGTTTTCAGCAGGCTTCATCGGGCCGGCGCTGGGGCTGCGGGTATATTTCGCCCTTACGATACTCGCCATGACCGGCGGGCTGGTGTTGTGGCTGCACGCCGTCAGGCGGGGGCGGTAGCCCCGAAGGTTAGCCGCGAACGACAGCCGTCTAATTCGCCGGCTTTACTTCCACCAGACAGTCGTAATAAATCGCCGCACCACCCATGTCAGCTATGCCCTGCGACGTTACTTCATTGGCATTGCGCCGGTCTGCCGTCAGTTTTTTCCACCACACCGACGGCGCCGACACCACACCGGGGCGCACGCTGTCGGTGATGCGGGCGCGTACTGTGTAGTCACCGCGATCATTGAACACGCATACGGGCATGCCTTCGATGATACTGCGGCTGGCTGCATCATCCGGATGAATGTGCAGTGAGGGCACACCGGCATCCTTCAGTGCAAAATCAAGATTGGCGAACGATGAATTGAGGAAGTGCCGGTGTGGTGGTGAGATGAAGGCCAGCGGATAACGTTGCGCCAGCTCAGGATTGCTGGTCGGGCCTTCGCGCGGTGGGTTGTAACCGGGGAGGGGGTCGTGGCCCTGGGCCTTTGCCGTCTCACTCCAGAATTCGCATTTGCCGGAAGGTGTAGGGAAACCGCCGTTGGCGAAGGGTGCTGCCGGGATATTCAGGCGCTGCCAGCCGCGCTCTTTCAGCGATTCCCAGGTAATGCCGGCCAGTGCAGGCGATTGGGAGTCCAGCGCCTGGCGGCAGATGTCTTCGTCGGAATCGCGCAGGCAGGCATCGTCGAATCCCATGCGCGCGGCGAGCAGGCGGAACACTTCGGCATTGGGTTTGCATTCGCCCAGTGGTTTGATCGCAGGTTGGCTGGCCTGCACATAGAGATGGCCGTACGACTTGTGGATGTCGTAATGTTCAAGCTGCGTGGTGGCCGGCAGCAGGATGTCGGCGTAATCGGCAGTGTCGGTCTGGAATATTTCATGTACGACCGTGAACAGGTCTTCGCGCGAAAAACCGGCAACCACCTTGCGCGAGTCCGGACAGACGGCGACCGGATTGTTGTTGTAGATGAACGCCGCTTTGACCGGCGGCTGCGCAGTGGCCAGCGCATCACCCAGTGCGGCGAGATTGATTACCCGCGGTTTACCCTGAATCAACTCCGGATGTTCCAGCGCGCGGTGGTTAAAGCCGTAAAAATCGGCCGTAGTCATGATCACTCCACCCGAGACCTCGCGCCACGCACCCGTCAGCGCCGGCAAGCAGGCGATGGTGCGTGTGGCCATGCCGCCGCCGTAGTGGCGCTGCATGCCGTAGTTGAGTCGGATCATCGCAGCCCGGGTGCGAGCGTATTCGTGCGCGAGGTTGATGATTTCTTCGGCGGTGATACCGCAGATCGCTGCAGCTCGTGCCGGCGTCCACTCGCGCACGCGCGTAGTGAGTTCTGCATAACCCAGCGTATGTTTCTCGATGTAATCGGCGTCGGTCAACCCTTCGCCGATGATCACATGCATCATCGCCAGCGCCAGTGCGGCATCGGTGCCGGGATACAGTGCGATGTGCTGATGGCATCTCTCTGCAGTTTCGTTGCGCCGCGGATCGATGACGATCAATTTTGCGCCACGGCGCTTGGCTTCCTGGCAGCGCGACCAGAAATGCAGATTGGAGGTAACGGGATTGGAGCCCCAGATCAGGATCAGTTTCGCTTCATCTGCCCGTTCCGGATCGCAGCCCACCGATCCGCCGAGGGTGATTTTCATGCCGGCCTTGCCGGCCGACGAACACAGCGTACGTTCGAGCAGGCTGGCGCCCAGGCGGTGGAAAAACCGCCGGTCCATGCCGGCGTAACTGACCATGCCCATGGTGCCGGCATAGCTGACGGGCAGGATCTGCTGCGGATTCTTCGCGGCAATGGCCTGGAAACGCGTGGCGATGGTATCCAGCGCTTCGTCCCAGCTGATGCGCGTAAATTTCCCCTCGCCTTTTTTGCCAACGCGCTTCATCGGGTAAAGAATGCGTGACGGCGCGTAAGTGCGTTCCAGATAACGCGCCACCTTGGTGCACAGCGTGCCTCCGGTAAACGGCATGTCATTGCCTTTGACAGCGATGGCCTTGCCGTTTTCGACGGTCACATCCAGCCCGCAGGTGTCGGGACAGTCGTGCGGACATGCAATTTTTACAATGCGGCGGGCGGGGTCGGTGTGTGCAGTATCCATGGTAGTCACAGTGCAGCAAAACCGTATCATAAGGTGCTGCCGGAGGCTTGCCTATTCATCCCGCCGAATTGCTGATTCCGGTATTATTCGCCGACTGCTGACCCTTCAAAGTTTTTAACCCGGAGATAGCAAATGGACACGTTTTTCACGTTGCGCCGCACCGTGCTGGCGCTGGCATTATTGTTCTTTGCGCAAACTGTTTTTGGTCAGGCGCAATCCACGCCCGCGTATGAGCCCGAACCCGGCCAATCCGGCAAGGACGTCATCTGGTTGCCGACTGCGCAAGGTCTGGTAGATCGCATGCTCGACATGGCCAAACTCACGCCTCAGGATATTCACTACGATCTGGGCTCCGGCGATGGCCGCACTGTCATTACTGCAGCCAAGCGTGGTGCAAAGGCGTATGGCGTGGAATACAACCCGGACATGGTGGAGTTTTCACGGCGCAATGCCGAAAAAGCAGGTGTCGCCGGCAAGGCTACTTTTATACACGGTGATATTTTTGAAACGGATTTTTCCAAGGCAACCGTGATTACGCTGTTTCTGCTGCCGGAGCTCAACGTCAAGCTGCGACCGAAGATACTTGCCATGAAGCCCGGCACTCGAGTGGTATCCAATTCGTTCACCATGGGCGAGTGGAAATCTGATGAAAGCCAGAGTGCACAGGGTGATTGCACCAGCTATTGCACGGCATACATGTGGATCGTCCCGGCACAGATCGATGGCCGCTGGATGACGGGGAAGACTGAATTCAAGTTTGCACAGGATTTCCAGATGGTGCATGGTTCGGTGGGGCGTAGCGGTAAGCTGGAGCCGGTGCTCAATGGCCGGCTGCGTGGCGATGAGATCAACTTTGTCTCAGGCAACGACCGTTATACCGGTCGCGTCACTGGTGACCGGATCGACGGCGTGGTCACTACCGGCATCAAGGCCGTGCCCTGGACTGCAGTGCGCGCCAGGTAAGCAGCAGGTCGCAAGGCCGGCAATTGGCTCAAACAGGAGACTGAGTACAGCATGAAGACAAAAGACCGCGGTTACGCTGACCTGCACGATCATCTCAATGCACTGCGTGAGCGCGGTTTGTTGGTCGAAATAGATCGTCCCATCGACAAGGATGCCGAAATGCATCCACTGGTGCGCTGGCAATATGTGGGCGGCATCGAGGAGCATGAGCGCAAGGCTTTCCTGTTTACCAATGTCGTCAACGCGCAAGGGAGAAAATACAAGTTTCCGGTTGTGGTCGGCGCGTTTGCCGGCAACCGCGAGATTTACGGTGTCGGCATGCGTGCGCCGCTGGACGAAGTGCAGCAGCGCTGGGACCGTGCGATAGCCAATCCCATCCCGCCGTGTATTGTTGAAACGGCTTCCTGCCATGATGTGGTGATTACCGGTGATGCGCTGAAGGGCGAGGGCAATGGCCTCGATGCGTTGCCGATCCCGGTATCGACGCCGGGTTTCGACGGCGCGCCGACGCTGACGGCGACCAATGTCATCACCAAGGACCCGGAAACCGGCATCCAGAACCAGGGCACTTACCGCGCCGGACTGAAGGCGCCGGATCGCATGGTCGTGCGTATGGCGACGCGTGTCGGCGGTGCCGGTGGGTATCGTCATTACCAAAAACACCAGCAACGCGGCGACAAGACCATGCCTATCGCCATCGTGCTCGGCGCGCCGCCGTGTGTGGCCTTTGTCGCGCCGATGAAGCTGCCGATTGATCTGGATGAAGTCGGTGTGGCCGGCGGTGTGGCTGGGGCGCCCATCAACATGGTGCGGGCAAAAACCGTTGATCTGCTGGTGCCGGCGGAAGCGGAGATCGTCATCGAAGGCCTGATCGATACCGAGTACGTAGAACCCGAAGGTCCATTCGGTGAATCGCACGGCCATATCGCGCTGGAACAATTCAACATGCCGATGCGGGTAACGGCGATCACTCATCGCAAGGATGCGGTGGTGGCGTCGTACCTGAGCCAGGTCACCCCCAGCGAATCGAGCGCGATCAAGCGCGTGTCGTACGAGCCGATGTTCCTGTCGCATCTTCGGAATACGCTGGGTATCAAGGGGGTTACGCGGGTGACGTTGCATGAACGCATGACCGCGCTGCGGCGCATGACGGTGGTGACCATCGCGGCAGGCACGCCGCGCAGCGAAGTGTGGCGTGCGCTGTATGGTGTGACTTCATTCAAGGCGGATTGCGGCAAGATCGGCATCGCAGTGAGCGAAGACATCGAACCTGAAAATTCCGATGCCTTGTTCTGGGCTCTGGCCTTCCGTATGAACCCTGCCGAAGACCTGCAGGTGCTGAAACATCGCAGTGGTGGCCATGGCCCCGAGCGCGAACATGAAACTGACCAGGAAGATGCCACGCTGCTGATCGACGCGACGGCCAAAGAAGTGCTGCCGCCGTTTGCGTTGCCTAAACAGGAATATATGGAAGGCGCACGCAAAATCTGGGAGGAGCTCGGGCTGCCCAAGCTGCGGCCGCAGGCGCCGTGGTACGGCTCACCGGTGGGCGACTGGCTGCAAGTGTGGGACGAAGGCGCGCGCCGCGCGGCTACCGGTGGTTATCTCGAAAACGGCCGCATCAGCGAAAAAGTGCGCCGCAAGGGCGTAAAACCTGAAACCAGTTATCGTCCTGATCGCGATAAAAAATAACGGATGGGGTTGGTTCAGCAGTGATAAAAAAAGCCGCGGTTTCAGCCGCGGTTTTTTTTGTGCGGGATGCCGCTTATCGTGGCTTGATGCCCGCAGTTTTGACCAGCTTCTGCCACTTGTCGATTTCCGCACGGATGGTGGCGGCAAACTCCTGGGGTGTATCGCCTTCGGTTTCCATGCCGCGCTTGAGGTACAGATCTTTCACTTCTTTGGTGGCGAGGATTTTCACTGTTTCCGCGTGCAACAGCTTGATGATGGCCTGCGGAGTACCCGCCGGCGCCAGCATGCCAACCCATGACGAATGCTGGTAGCCTTTGACGCCGCCTTCAGCCATGGTCGGTATATCGGGTGCGGCGATGGAGCGCTTGGCACCGGTCACTGCAAGTGCGCGCAGTTTGCCGGCACGGATATGCGGCAGGCTGGTGGAACTGGCAGAGAAATTAACCTGCACCTGGCCGCCGAGCAGTGCGGTCATTGCCGGTGAGCCGCCCTTGTAAGGTACCAGCAGCATCTTGGTGCCGCTCAAGTGCTGGAAGAGTTCGGTTGCCAGGTGGGTGCTGGTGCCGACGCCGCTGAAGGCGCAGGTGATTTCACCAGGTTTGCTTTTCAGCAAGGCCACCAGTTCCGGCACGGATTTGACCGGCACCGTAGGATGCACGACGAGAATATGGGGCAGGTCGGCGAATTGCGTGATAGGCATGAAATCGCGGGCTGGATCGAAAGGCATGTTCCGATGCATCGCTGGCGTGATTGTGAAGGACGCAGCAATACCCAGCAGCGTGTAACCGTCGGGCGCGGATTTGGCCACCATGTCGGTGCCGGTCAGGCTGCCGGCACCGGGCCGGTTGTCGACCACAAAGTTCTGTTTCAGCACGTCGCCGAGCCGGTCAGTCACGATGCGGGTGGCAATGTCGGTGGAGCCGCTGGGGCTTTGCGGCACGATGACGCGGACCGGGCGACTGGGATAGGCGTCGGCAGCTACGGCAGCCGTGGCGACGAGCAGGGTTGAGGCGCAGGTTATTGCGGCAAAGATGTGCTGGGCTGGGCGCATGAATTACTCCTCGTGGTCAGATTGTTTGTAGTTATTACTCACCGTCATACCCCGGCAGCACGCGGGCGTCAATTACGCACACGCCGCCGGCCTTGACGATGGCAATGCCGCGCTCTATGGCCGGCTGCATGTCGGCCATGGTGGTGACCGGGCCTATGCCTTCAGCACCTTGTGCACGCGCCATTGCGGCGATGTCGATGTCGGGCTCGCTGATTTTCTGGCCGATCCAGCGATTTTCCGGCGGCCGGCCGCGATGTTCGGCGACATGGCCCTGATGACGTTCGTCGTTGAAGAACGAACGGTTGTTGCAGATGATCATCAGGCAGGGAATCTGATAATGCGTCGCCGTCCAAACTGCAGTGTTGCCCATCAGGAAATTGCCGTCACCCATCAGGCCGATGGGGATACGTCCGCTGCCCTTCAGCGCGAGTGCCGCACCGATGCTGATGCCGGGACCGGCACCGACACCGCCGCCGCCGTCGAAGCCGAGGTAATCCAGCGGATGCCGGAAATGTGTATACGCACCGCTCCAGCCCAGTGGCAGGTGGGTGTAACAGACCTCTTGTTTGCCGACTGCCGCGTTTAATGCGTAGGCGAGTCCTGACAGGGCCAGCGGTTCACCGGACTTTCCGGCGAGTGTGTAGCCGCCGGACTTGATGGTCTGCGGGCGCGCCTTGACGGCAGCCGTGAGCAAGGGCACGGCGGTTTCGTGTTCGCAATTCATGTACACATCCACCGGCGGCAGGGCCTGGTAATCCATGCTCCAGCCGCGGTGCAGATGGGTGTCGCAGGAGATGTGAATGATTTTTGCGGTGACCGGTTTGTCGCCATAAGCCTGTTTCAGCGCACCCGCAACATCCAGCCAGTCCAGCGAGAGCACGACATCGGCTTCGGCCAGCACCTTGCGCGCTGCAGGCACCAGGCGGTTGGCGGGCTGTGCGGCGTGCAGCCGGTGATCGGTGGGGAACGATGCGGCGAGCTTGATCTGGGTCAGCACGCGCATGTCGAGTTTTTCGGCGAGGGCGATACGTGCATTCCATGCATCCATGCTGCGCGAACTGCGGCCGCAGAGCAGCACCGGGTTTTTTGCACCCGACAGCAGTTTTGCAGCAGCCTCGATATCGACCGCTGCAGGATGTACGGGTGGCGGCGGCGCATAACGCGCGACATCGGGAATCACCGGTGGGGTGACGAGTTTTTCTTCCTGTATTGTTACGTCGAGGTTTACGTACACCGGCGCGCGCGGCGCGGTCTCTGCGATTTGTGCGCCGCGCAGCAGTGCTTCGACGGCGGCGGCCACCGATCCCGGCTGGTTGTCCCATTTGGTGAAGTTGCGCACCAGCGCGGCCTGGTCTGAACAGGTGTGTATCCAGTCGATCCACGGCCGGCGTTTGGCAGCATCCCACGGCCCGGTGGCGCCGAGGATCAGCATGGGCGTGCGGTCGCACCAGGCATTGAATATGGGCATGGAGGCATGCATCAGGCCGACGTTGGAATGCAGGCCCACGGCCATCAGCTTGTTCGAAGCTTTCCAGTAACCCTGCGCGATGGAGGCTGCGTTTTCGTCGTGCAGACATAGCACCATTTGCGGCGCCTTGTTGCCGAGGTAATTCACCAGGCTGTCATGCAGGCCGCGGTAGCTCGCGCCCGGATTGAGCGCGATGTATTCGATGTCGAGCGCACGCAGTGTCGCAGCAATGACGTCGCTGCCGAAAACGGAGTCGCTGGCCGGTGAGGGTGTGGGGGTTTCGTGCTTGATGGTTGATGACATGAGTTACCTTAAAAAAATTCAAGGACAGCCACAGAGGGCACAGAGATCACAGAGAAAAACAAATCTAACTTGTGGTGCAAGCATGCCAGAATTGATGCATTGTTTTCGGATGCGTCACCGGGCTTTACTCTGTGTTCTCTGTGGCCAGGGTTTTCAGGCGTTTATCAATTGACCGTTGCACCCGAGGCTTTGATGACCTTTGCCCACTTGGTGAATTCGGTATTGAGGTGTTTGGCAAAAGCGTCGCGGGTGCTGCCGACGGCGACGCTGCCGCTGTTCTTCATGCGCTCCTTCATTTCGGCACTTTGCATGATTTTTGCTGCATGGCCATTGAGGAAATCGAGTATGTCTGCCGGTGTTCCTGCCGGTGCGAGCACACCATACCACTGGCTGGACTGATAACCCTTGAGCCCGGCTTCCGCCACGGTCGGCAGGTCGGGCAGTGCTGGCAGCCGCTCGGTGGTGGTCACGCCGAGCGCGCGCAGTCGACCGTTCTCAATGTACGGAATTGCGGCGAGTGCGGGCATGAACATCACGGTGATTTCGCCGGAGATGATGGCGGTGATGGCCGGCCCGGTGCCGCGGTAAGGCACATGCAGCATTTTGGTATTGGTGAGCGTCTTGAATAATTCCGCCGCGAGATGTGGCGTGCTGCCGCTGGCCGAAGAGGCGTAATCCAGCTGGCCCGGCCGCGACTTGGCAAAGGCAATCAGTTCGCGCACGGTTTTAACCGGCAGCGAAGGATGTACGACGAGAATGTTCGGCGCATGGGCGAGCAGGCTGACTGGCGCGAAGTCCTTGATCGGATCGTAGGTCACGTTTTTGTAGAGACTGGGCGTGGTCACAAAATTGGCGCCGTTGACCAGCAGCGTGTAACCGTCTTTCGCTGATTTGGCGACGATTTCGCTGCCGATCATGCCGTTGGCACCGGCGCGATTGTCGATGAGCACCGGTTTGCCTATGGCTTCGGACAGTTTCTGGCCGAGCAGTCGACCCGCGGTGTCTACGCCGCCACCGGCAGGGAATGGAACGACGATGCGCAGCGGACCCGCAGGATAACTTTGCGCAAATAACGTTCCGGCAGCGCACAGCCCTATCGCAGCCAGCGCACTGCGCACGATGATTCTGTACATGACCAACCTCCTCCTGGTTTACTGCTGACCGGGCTGGCTTGAACCCGAGTTTATTGAAACTCTGGTTTATTCAAGGCCGAGTAATTTCGCGCCAGTGCCCCAGCACACAGCGCGCCGCGCATAACTATCTAAGCTGTTGTTTTTATTGATAAAATTAACTGGATCCGGGTCGCGCAGCGGAAACGGATAATCGCTGCCCAGTGCCACTTGCCCGGCGCCTGCGCGTTCTATCAGATAACGAAAGGCCGCGTCGTCGTGCAACACGGTGTCGTAATAAAGATTGCCGGCATACTGGCCCAACGCATTTTTGACGGCGCCGCGCGCCATGGGCGGCGCGGTGACGCGGCCGCGATCGATGCGGCCGAACTGATAGGGCACGCAGCCGCCACCATGCACCAGCAGCACGCGCAGTTTCGGGAAACGGTCGAACACACCGCCCAGCAGCAATGCGGCCGCGGCAAACGTGGTTTCAGCGGGATTGCCGACGAGGATGTGCAGGAACAGCCGGCGGATGCGCGGTGGCACTGCGAGATCGGCGGGATGAATGATCACCGGCACATTGAGTTCCTGTGCCGCCGCCCAGAAAACATCGAACTGCGGCGCATCCAGGCCCTCTTCCTCGACGCGCGCGCCGATCTGCACGGCGCGATGCCCGAGTTGCTGCACGGCATACCGTAATTCGTCAGCGGCCAGTGCGGCATCCTGCAGCGGCACCATGGCGGCTGCGACATAACGGTCGGGACGTGCCGCGACCATGGCGGCGAGCGTTTCGTTCTGGGCGCGGGCCAGCCACTGTCCCGCAGCGACCGGCAGGTGATAGCCGGCAAGGTCCATCCAGCCCGAAAGCAGTTGTATGGTGATGCCGGCTTCATCCATCCACTTCAGTCGCGCCGCTTCGTCGTTGAGCGGCGGAATCAGCGGCATGCCGGTGAGGCGGCCGCCAACTGCGATACGCGTTGCGCCGTCTTCGCCTTTGACAATCTTTACATCATGCTGCGCACCTTCGGCGAGGATGCGGTCGGTCAGCGGTTTGCCGACGTGATGGGCATGGATGTCCAGGCAGCGCGGTTTTTCCGCGGTCATGCGCTTTTGCTCCGGGCGATGACTTCGCGGATACGCGCGGTGATGTCCTGTGGTTTTTCTGTCGGCGTGATATGGCGGCCACCGGGCAGTACGGTCAACGTGGAGCCGGCGATACCCTGGTGCAGCGCTTCGGCCATGGCCACCGGCGTTGCGTAATCCTCTTCACCAACAACCACTGCAACCGGCACCTTGATCGAGGCCAGTCCGGCACGCAGGTCGCCCTCACCGAGCATTTCGCAGGTTTTTACATAGCAGTCGACATTATTGGCGAGGAAAACCTTGACCAGCCGGCCCAGGGTTGCTTTTTCACTGGCACGGAAGGCATCACCGAACCAGCGGCCAGTCTGAAAATCGACCAGCGCAGCCATGCCTTTTTCCTTGCCGGTGGCGCCGCGCTCGCGCCAGGCTTTCGGTGCATCGGCGCCGTACCAGGCGGTGGTGTCCGCCAGCATCAGTCCGGTAGTGCGATGCGGATAACGGATGGCGAAAGCCTGGGCCACCATGCCGCCCATGGAGCAGCCGCCGACTATGGCAGACGGCCATTGCACATGTTCCATCAGGTCGGCGAGATCGCGGGCAAACAGTTGCGGCGTGTAGGTCATTATCGGTTGTGCGGAATCGCCATGACCGCGACAGTCGAACGTCAACACCTGCGTATCCCGGGCCAGAGCCTGAACGACGCCGTCCCAGATGCTGCGATCCAGTGCCAGCGAGTGCACCAGCGCCACGCGCGGGGCATCGGCGCCGGCGCCGGCATGCAGGGTGTATGCGATTTCGCAGTCGTCGGAGGTCTTGAAGCGGTCAGCCATGTTGCAACATCCTTGTATAAAGTTATTTCGCTGCGCGTTGCCACGCACTGAGCAGCACGCGTGCGCCGATTTCGACAGCCATGTTGCGTTTGTACATGGCCGAACCGCGCACGTTGGCCATGGGTTGGGCCAGATCGCGCACCGGTTTTACCGCAGAGCGGATGGCCGCTTCATCGTATGCCTTGCCCTTGAGCTGATCCAGGGCTAATACGATCGGTTTCCAGCTGACGGAGCCGACGATGAGCCGCGCGGCAACACAATTTCCATTTGCATCCAGCGTGACGCAGGCAGCAGCATTCACGGTCGGTGTTTCCAGCACGCCACGCAACATGAATTTCTGGAATGCGGAGCCAGTGTGTGCCGGCAGGGCGTTGGCCTCGACCGCAACGACGATGTCATCCTTGGCGAATCGTTGTTCGAAGGCATCCGTCAGTGACAGCGTGCGTTGCCCTTTGGGTGAGGCGAGGGTGACGCGGGCATCGACGGCGAGCAAGGCGACCGGCAAATCGAAGCCGCCGATCAGCGGGCCGACACAACCACCTACCGTGGTCATGCGCCGTACCCGGACATGGCCCGCTGCATCCAGCGCTTCGGCGATGACCGGCCAGCCCTTGCGCAAGCCGGGCAGGTCGAGCAGCGTCTGCTGATTGACTGCCGAGCCAGCGCGCAACCTGCCGTTGCTGGCAATGTCCGCCTGCAGCAATTCGGGTATGCGCCCGGTGTAGAGCAGCCGTTCTGCCTGCGGATAACCGCCGCGTTCGCGACGGATCGCATGCGACATGCCGCCGGAAACGATGGCTGTTTCGCCTGCGGCATACTGCTTGACCGCTTCATCCAGCGTGGTCGGTATCAGCATATCCGGTTTGAACGGACGCGTGCCGGAAGGCCGGCCGGTGGTGGTCACACGGGTCCACACGCTGCCTTTGGGTGCGGTCGGTTCTGATTTCTTCTCGTCGGCGTACAGTTCAGGATGCAGTGCGCGGTGGATTTTTTCGGAAGTGATGGGCAGTTCATGGATGCGCACACCCACCGCATCGGCAATGGCGTTGGCAATGGCTGCCGGTATGGCATCGAGGCCGATTTCACCCAGACCCTTGGCGCCGAACGGGCCGGAAGGCTCGTAGGAGTCTGCAAACGCCACATGGATTTTCGGCACGAAGTCGGCTGACGGCAGCGGGTAATCGATGAACTGCGGATCCGTAGGCGTACCGTTGTGCCAGTCAAAGTATTCGGTCATGGCGAGACCGATGCCCTGGGTGACCGCGCCTTCGACCTGGCCTTGTGCTGCCGAGGGATGGATGACGGTGCCGCAATCGACGACGGCGGCGATTTCCTTCAACTGCACCAGCCCGGTGCCGCGGTCGACTTCGACCTCTACCGCTTGGGCGGCAAAGTTGTAAGCGCCGGATTCGTTGCCGTAGCGGCTGTGATCCGGAAAATCCGACGGATTGTCCCAGTTGCCGACACCAACGATGGCTTCACCGTTGCGCTTGTAGATGTTGGCGCGGACGATTGCGCTGACCGGCCGGAAATCGCTTTCTGCCCCATTCTGCGGGCCGATCTGACCGTTGATAATGGTCAGTTCATCCACCGGCTTCTTGAACTGCTCCGCTGCGGCGGCCATCAACTGCTGATGCGCTGCGGCGGAGGCACGCTTGACCGCGTTGCCGGCAACATAGGTGACGCGGCTGGCCAGTGCGCCCAGCGAATGCGGATGGGTGTCGGTGTCGGGGCGGGTGATGTCCACGTCCTCGTACGGCAACCCCAGTTCTTCGGCGGCGATCTGCCGCAGCACGGTCAGTGCGCCCTGGCCGATTTCGCCTTCACCGGTGATGATGGTGGCGCGGCCGTCTTCGTTAATGCGTACGATGGCCGAGCTGCCGTCCCAGTCGCCAAAACTGCGGCGACCGTTGACGTGCACGCTGCAGCCCATGCCGAACCCGCGGTTGGCCTGTTTGTTTGCGGCCGTGTTTTTGCGTTTTCCCTTCCAGTCGATCAGTTCCGCAGCCTTGTCTATGCACTGCTTCAGCTCGCAACTGGTGATGATGTGGTTATGCGGTGAAACATCGCCTTCCTCGACGGCATTCAGGCGCAGCAGGTCGACCACGTCCATGTTCAGTTTTTCCGCCGCCAGATCCCAGGCCTGTTCCACGGCCCAGTCGGCCGAAGGGTTGCCGAAGCCGCGAAACGCACCAGTGGGCACCAGGTTGGTATACAGCAGCGTCGATTTGGCTCGCGCGCAGGGATATTTGTACAGCGCATCGTGGCGCACCGTGGCCGCGCCGAGGATGGCCTGAGACTTGCCGGTGTAGGCGCCGTTATCGGCCCACATGCGGATTTCCTTGGCCAGCACCTTGCCGGCTTTTGAGAAGCCGAGCTTCACCCAGTAACGCATGGGCATGCGCGGATGGCTGGCGAGAAACTCTTCCTCGCGAGTGTGTATGTATTTGACGGGTTTGCCGGATTTGCGCGCGAGTATCGCTGCGATCACCGAGCCGTTGTCGTCACCGGATTTGCCGCCGAAGCCGCCGCCGACCTCGGTCTGGATGACGCGGACCTGTGATTCGGGCACGCCCAGCGCCACGGAATAACGGCCGCGGGCAAGGAACGCGGTCTGCGTGTTGCACCACATGGTGACGCGATTATCAGTCCAGTGCGCAACGCAACCGATGGTCTCCAGCGAGCTGTGCCACTGCCGCTGTAATTCCCAGGTACCTTCAACCACTACGTCGGACGCCTGGAAGCCGGCATCGACTGCGCCGCGCTCGAAGGCAAATTCGTGCGCCACGTTACCTGGCGTATCGTCATGCACCAGCGACGCGCCCGGCGCCATGGCGGCGTCCAGCGAGTACACCCCCGGCAACACTTCGTACTGGACCACGATGCTATCTACCGCGGCGCGCGCGATTTCCGGATCGATTGCAGCCACTGCGGCCACTTCGTCGCCGACATAACGTACTTTGCCGATGGCCAGCGGATAGAGGTCGGGACGGAAGGCGCCCCATTTCTGTTTTGCGGTGTCCTCACCGGTGATGACGGCCTTGACTCCGGGCATGTTGCGCGCGGCGCTGGTATCTATGGACAGAATGCGCGCATGCGGATGCGGGCTGCGCAGCACGGCGGCATGGAGCATGCCAGACATGTGGATGTCGGCAACATACTGGGCGGCGCCGGTTACCTTGGGTACGGCATCGGTGCGCTGCACATCCTTGCCGACCACCAGCAGGCCGGAGGCGAATTTCGGATCGCGCTGATTTTTATCCTGTGTTTTTTCGCGGGTATTCATGACTGGCCCGCCTTTTTCATCAGCGTGATGGCTTCGCGGTAGGCGTCCATGATTTTGACGTAACCGGTGCAGCGGCAGTACACGCTGTCAGCACTCATGCGGATGTCGTCGTCCGTGGGGTTTGGATTGTTTTCCAGCAGCGACACACATTGCATGACATGGCCGGGGATGCAGATGCCGCATTGCATGGCCGACTTGTTGATGAAGGCCTGTTGCACCGGATGCATGGCCCCGGCATCAGCGAGGCCTTCAACAGTGCGTATGCTGGTGCCGTCGCACAGCGCCGCGAGCTGCAGGCATGAAGACACGGGCTGGCCGTCGATGATGATGGTGCAGGTGCCGCAGGCGCCGATGCCGCAGCCGTGTTTGGTGCCGGTGAGCTGCAGGTCGTCGCGCAGTACATCTACCAGCAGACGATCCGATGATTTCAGATGTAATTCGACAGGATCGCCATTGAGCGTGAATTTGATCAGCATGATTTACGGGCGCAGCGTTTCCGGGTTTCAGGGGGAGGGCGAAATTATATGCTACGGGGCACGTGCAGGTCTGGGTCATTGCCGGTTTCTGCGCTGCGGCCATTGCTGCAGGGCGCCATGGCGTTATGATGCGGGAGCGGGCGCTGCATCTGTTAAATTTCCAACACGGAATCAAAGCGGTATTTTTATTGGATGTCACCATGCATACCGAAAAAATCCAGGTTCGCGTTACTGAAACCCGTCAGATGATGGAGGTCGTCGTCTACGACAAACGGGCGTCTTCAATACAGGTGGTGCTGGGTGCGGGTGTGCACAGCGTCAAGTGTGAGCTGACGCCGACCCGCAACGGACTCGCCTATGCCGGCTCGGTGATGGGGCGTGAAATCGTCTACGAGCGCAGCCGTGAGCAGGTGCAGGCTGATATCGATCGCCTCAACCCGGGGGAATTCAGGCGGCGCTGAAGCAGTGTCCGCTTATTCCAGTTGGTAGAGCAGCACCAGCAGGCAGGCCGTGAGCATCACGCCGAAGGTCAGCATGATGCCGGCAGTGCGATAACGAAAGTTTTCCTGCGCTTGACTGACGCCCCAGGCATGCAGCAGACGACCGCAGACCAGCGTGATGCCCAGCAGGTGCACATGCAGTCGCGGGCCGTCATGCAATTCCACAAAATAGATCAGCATTATCGTCAGCGGCACGTATTCCGCGAAATTGGCGTTCACGCGCATGGCGCGTTGTAACAGTGGATTCCTGCCGTCGCCGATGGCCACGCGGTAGCGGCGGCGCAGGCGGATGGTGCGCAGGCTCAATGCGATGAACATCAGGCCGAGGAGCGCGGCATAAAGCGGAGTGACCGGCATGACGGCTTACTCCGGCTTTCTGAACTTGAGCGTCATGCGGTCGCTTTCGCCGATCGCACGGTATTTGTCCTTGTCCAGCCAGCCGCGCAGCATCGGCGGTAATGTCCACACGCCGTCGGGATGGTCCGTGGTGTCCAGCGGGTTAGCATTGATTTCCGTTTTTTCCAGCAGCTTGAAGCCAGCCTTTTCCGCAAGTGCAATAACATGAGCCTCGGTCATGTAGCCGGACTTCACCATGCGCTCCAGTGTGGTGCCGGGCTTGGCGCGATGCTCGACCACGCCGAGGATGCCGCCGGGTTTCAGTGCGCTGTAGAAGGCCTTGAACGCGGCAAGGTCTGAATTCCGGCTGCTCCAGTTGTGCACATTGCGGAAGGTGAGCACCAGATCAGCACTCCCTGCGGGGGCGATGGTCACATGTTCGGGTGGGCCGAACGAGGTGAACGCCGGTTTGCCGTATGCCGCAGCCTGATCAGCGATTTTCACCTGCTGTTTTTCGCGGACCTCGCGCTGCCAGTCAGCAAGCTTCGGATCTTCGAGAGCGTAATGCGCCAGATAATATTTTCCGCGTTCGCGCAGCACCGGGCCGATGATTTCGGTATACCAGCCGCCGCCGGGCCAGATTTCAACCACTGTCATGCCCGGTTCCAGGCCGAAGAACAGCAGTGTCTCTTTCGGATGGCGGTACTGGTCGCGCAGCCTGCTGGCTTCAGTGCGATGTTTACCGCTGAGGGCCTGGTCCAGCAGCGCGCTGGCGCTGCTTTGCGCGATCGCGGGGGCGGTGAAGGAAGCGGTGAATACGGCAATACAGCATGCCGCAACTATGCTGACGGAATAACGCCAAGACATGGCCTGCTCCTGCTTTCGTGTTGCCCCTGAAACAATATATTTTTCCCGATTCTAGCCGTCTTTTTGCAGTACTGCCTGAATTGCCGAGGCGGCGACCTTGATTTCGACGCCAGCACGTTCTTCCTGCAGCACCATCGAAACACGGGAATCGCGCTCGGCCCAGCCGCGGTTCAGCGCTTCGGTCATGTCGGCATGGGCGAGGTTGGCGACACGCATCGGCACCCCCAGTTCGCGCCCCAGTTCGGTGGCCAGGGTCACATCCTTGTGCGCCAGTTTCAGGGCAAAGTCCGGCGGATCGAAGCTGCCCTGCAGGAACTGGCGGCCCAGGCGGTCAAAAGTGCGCTGTCGGCCCAGCGAGCACTGGCGCACCGCAGCCCACAGCGCCAGTGGATCGACGCCGGCCTTGACGCCGACAGTGAACACTTCGGCGAGTGCGGTCTGGATCGCGTAACCCGCGCAGTTATGTACCAGCTTGGCCACGGTGCCGGCGCCGATTTCGCCGATGTAGATGACCTGGTCGCCGATGGCGTCGAGCACCTGGCGATTGGCCGTGAACACTTTTTCATCGCCGCCCACCAGCAGTGCCATCTTGCCGGACTTCGCGCCATGCGGTCCGCCTGACACCGGTGCGTCGAGCATGGTGATGCCGTGTTCGGCGCATTGCGCCGACAATTTGCGCACCACGGTCGGCGAATTGGTGGTCAGGTCGAACCAGACGCCGTTGCGTTTCATGCTCGCCATCAGGTCGGCACCCACGGCTTCGGCTTCACGCGGACCGGGGAGCGACGTCAGCACTACGTCGACTGCCTTGCCCAGTTCCTTGACATTGTTGGCCCAGGTGGCGCCGGCGGCCAGTTGCGGTTTGGCGATCTCCGGTCGCAGATCGTGCACGACGAGATCGAAGTTTGCCTTGCGCAGATTGAGCGCCATGGCACCGCCCATGGTGCCAAGTCCAATGAATCCCACTTTCATGATGTGCTCCTTCTGGTCAAAATTCGCGTGTCACCGCAATATCGCGCATGACCGCCTGTGGTGTGTGGTGCAGAGCGGCTGCAGCAGCATTGCCGTCCTGCAGATAGGCGCCCAGTTCCCGGGCATGGGCGACGACGGCGCGTCCGAAGCGCACCCGTGTCGTCGAGTAACGTGGCAGCGCCTGCAGCGGATCGTTGTCTGTTGCCTGCAATGTATCAGCCAGAGTCATCGCATCGCTGGCTGCCTTGGAAACACCCATGCCGCAGTGCGGACGCGCCACAAACGCCGCGTCGCCGAGCAGAGCGACACGGCCGCAGGCCATGGCCTGCGATTCCAGATCGAAGATGGCCTGAAAAAACGGTTGTTTTGTTCTGGCCACGACCTCGGCGAATTGCGGTGACAGCGCGTGCTCAGCAGCCCGGTGCAGCTCGGTCACTACTTCCGGGCGGATCAGCGGCGGTGGTATGGACATATCGTGCTGTCGGCCATGAATGTCGGTGCACAGCTGCGGCAGTACAGACTCGGCCGGCGCGGGTCGGTACCAGACAAAGTTGTAGCAACGCTCACCTGCGCGGGTGGAGTTGCCGAAACCGGCAACCGGATAACCCAGCATGTGCTCATGCGGCGCCAGGCTGAAGCCGAACAGCGGGAATAGATCGCGATGCGTGGCTGGCGTCAGTTCGTTTTCGTCGACCAGGCCACGCCAGGCGATGTAGCCGGCGTAGGCGGGGCGGTCGTCCGGCGCGAGTTGTGTGCGTACTGCGGAACGGATGCCGTCGGCGCCGACCAGCAGATCGCCTGTTGCTTCAGCGCCGTTGGCGAAACAGGCGGTGACGGATTGCACATCCTGAGTGAGCGTCGTGCAGACATGGCCGAAATGGTAACGCTCATCGGGCAATGCGTTTTTGAGCAGTGCGTAGAGCCGGCCCCAGGTGGTCAGGCACTGGCGGATATCAAGGGTGCCGACAGCATGGCCCTGGTGGTCATAGGCCACCCGTCCGGTGATGTCCACGCCGAACGAGTCGTCGATGGTGATGCCGATGCGATTCAGCGCGGCGAACAGGTCCGGATGGGTAATGATGCCGGCGCCGCGGCCGGCCAGCGCCTCGCCTGCCTGCTCGTAGACCTGTACGTCCCAGCCCTGGCGATGCAGCAGATTGGCGGCGAACAGGCCGCCGAGCGAGCCGCCGATGACCAGCGCGCGCGGCGGGCGGTGCTCAACTGGCATCAGCGCTCAGGCCGCTTGCTGTGCTTCGGAGCCTGGGTAATTCAGTTCGAGGGTCACGCCGCTGGGGTCTTCGAAAAACACCTGGTGCAGGCTGAGCGACGGCACCGAGCGTTCGCGGTACTCCAAGCCGTGTTTCTTCAGACGCGCGAGCATGTCGGCGAGTCCGGTGGCGGTAAAAGCCATGTGATCCACGGTACCGGTGCCGTTCAGCGTGTCGAGGTCCTTGTCACCGAGGTAGTCCTTCAGACCCTGCGGATCATTGAGGTCGATGCCGATGATGTGCACGACCCCCGTGGTTTCCGGGTACTGCGTGCCGTTGTAGAGCCAGATACCCGGAAAGTTGAAGGGCGGACGAAAGCCGGGCTGGAAACCCATGATCTCGGTATAAAACCGACGCGAGGCCTCGATGTCGGTAGTGCGGATCGAAAAATGATCGAGTTTGCCGATGGGCATGGGTTTGCTCCGTGCGTTATTGCAGAGGTGAAAACGCCGAGGGCATCACGATCTTGTTTTCCTGCGCGGTCAGCGTGCCATCCGGTAGATTGAGCTTTTTGGCCACGGCTGACGGGGGCCACACTCCCGTGGCGAGAGCCTGGTCGCGCGCTTCGTTGCGCTGGTTGAGCGAGTTGTAGGCCCAGATATGCGTAAAGCGGTTAAGTCCGCCCAGTTCGCTGTACCAGACTCCCACCAGCGGACTGATCTTGATGCGTGCGGGCAAAGCCTGTTCCCAAATCTTCTGGATTTTGGGCAGGTCTCCGGGCGCTACGGTGTAGGTGCGCATCTCGAAATAGGGGCCCATCTTTCCGGGTTTGATCTCGGGCGAGCTCGCGAATGGAATATAGATTTCGGATTGCATGCCGAGCAGGAATTCACCGATTTTCGGCGGCCAGTTGCCTGCGGCAACGGCTTCGGCGCGGATTTTGTCGCGCTCCGCCATGTCCTTGTACGGCCAGATGTGGATGATCTGGTTTAGTGGTCCGATTTCGGTATGAAAAAACGCGGCAAGCGGCGATATCTTCTTGCGGGTTTCGTACGCTTCACCAAAGCGTTTTTCGACTTCGGTAAGGGATTTTGGTTTTACAAAATAAGTGCGCACTTCGTAAATCATGGTTTCTCCTCCGGATGGACGCTGCGACTTGGAGCGGCGAGTTTACCAGAGCATGTTTTTTTTACAGCCCTCCGCCGCGCTCTGGCCGATGCTACATTTCTTTCGCCGCCTCTGCGAGTTGTTGCCTGAACCAGCGATGGGCCGCGTGTTTGTGCATGCGTTCATGCCAGTACATGGCGATGCGGGCGTCCGGCACCTCGATCGGCAGCGGCAGTATCTGCAGGGGATGGTGTGCCGCCATCGCCCGCGCCAGGCGTGCGGGAACCGTGGATATCAATGTGGACTGTGCCACGGCGTTGGCGAGCGCAAACGCGTTTTGTACCTGCAGGGCGATGCGCAGATTGGCGCCCAGCGCGGCCACGGCAGTATCCACTGCACCGGTGGAAACCCGCGCGCGCGGCTGCTCGACGCGAACATGGGCGGCATCGATGTATTGCGCGGCAGAGATGCGGCCCCTGATGCGCGGATGGCCACGACGGGCGATGCACACCAGGCGGTCGCGGAACAGCAGCTTGACCCGCAGCGCCTGCGGCGGATCGGGCACCCAGCCCAGCCGGAAATCGATTTCACCAGTTGCAAACCAGTCGGGCGCGTGTTCCGGGTCGGAAGTGCGAAAGGCGATGTCGATGCCGGGCGCATCGGCTTCGATCCGCGCCACCAGCCGCGGCGCCAGCAGGTACTCCACGAATTCCGGAGTCATGACCACGAAACGCGCGCGCGAAGTGGCCGGCACAAACTCCGCCGGGCGGCTGGTCAGCCGGTCCGCGCCGGCCAGCAGCGCGAGTACTTCAGGTTCCAGTTCCAGTGCCCGCGCGGTGGGTGTCATTCGCCCTTGCCCCTTCAGCAGCAGCGGGTCGTCGAACAGGCGCCGCAGCCGGCCCAGGGCGTGGCTCATGGCCGGTTGTGACAGATTGAGCTGGACAGCAGCTCTGGAGACGCTGCATTCGGCCATCAGCACAGTGAAACAGCGCAGCAGTTGCAGGTCGTAGGCTTTTGTATTCATGATATGAATAACCGGGATCGATGGCGCATTATCGACCAATTATAACCATGCGCCCAGAATGATGGGTACGCCGCGCACCAGATCCGAGTGCCGTCCAGCAGAGGAGAAAACATGAGAAACAAATCCGCGAACGTATCCAAACCCAAGCGCTGCAAACTCATTATCGAGAAGGACGTGCAGATTCCGCTGCGCGACGGCAGTGTCATCTATGCTGACGTGTTCCGCCCGAATTTCCGCGAGCGCGTGCCGGTGATTCTCAATGTGGGGCCGTACCAGAAGGACAAGTTATGGATTCCGCCAGCGGACCTGGAAGAAAAAGCCAATCCCCACATGAACTGGGAAACCGTGAATCCAGAGTGGTGGTGTCCGCGCGGTTATGCCTGCGTGCGGATCGATATGCGTGGTTCAGGGAAGTCACCTGGCAAGTCCGACCCGAGTTCCTTTCAGGAAGGGCTCGATACCTATGATGCGATCGAATGGCTCGCCAAGCGCGACTGGTGTTCGGGCAATGTCGGGATGCTCGGAATTTCATATCATGCATCGTCACAATGGCGAGCGGCCAATCAGCAGCCGCCGTCGCTGAAGGCGATCATGCCGTGGGAAGGCCGCGCCGACCAATACCGCGACCAGGCCTATCACGGCGGTATTTTTGCGCTGGGTTTCATCGGCAACTGGTGGCTGACGCACACCGCACATCAACTGCTCGGAAAACCGCGCAGCTACAACCCCGACGCATTCCACAACGACATGATGTGGCAGTTCATGCGCAACGACCTCGATTCCGAATACTGGCGTTTGAGCAGTGCGCGCTGGGACCAGATCAAGGTGCCGGTGTACAGCGTCGGCAACTGGGGCGGTTTCTCCATGCACTTGCGCGGCAATACTGAGGGCTTCATGAATGCAGCTTCCAAACACAAGAAGCTGCGCATCCATACCGGCACGCATTTCCATCCCTTCCATGCCGAAGAAGGACGCCTCGATCAGTTGCGCTGGTTTGATCACTGGTTGAAGGGCCGCGATACCGGCATCATGGACGAGCCCCCGGTCAAGATCGAGATTCGCACCGGCGGCAGCAAAAAACCGTATGCATTCCGCTTCGAAAAAGAATGGCCGCTGAAACGCACCAAATGGACCAAGCTCTATCTGAAGCCCGAACGTACGAAGCCGGGCGGTCCTGATGACGTCGAAGGCGGGCTGGCGAAATCGGCGCCGAGAACTTCGACAAAACTGTCCTATACACCCAGCGGTGTGACCAGTGCCGGTGTGGCCGGTGGATCATCACTGTCGACAACTCACGGCAACACCGGGCGCACCGGAATATCGTTCGTAACGCCGGCGATGGCCGAGGACACCGAGGTCACCGGTCCGTTGGTGCTCAACCTTTGGGTGTCGAGCACGTCCGAAGACATGGACATTTTTGCCACCATCCGCAACATCGGCCCCGATGGCAAGGATGTGTGCGAAGTCGGCCAGCACGGCCAGCCGATACCCTGTGTGACCAAGGGCTGGCTGCGTGCGTCGCATCGTAAGCTCGATGCGAAAAAATCGCTGCCATACCGGCCATTTCATGCGCATGACGAGCGCCAATGGCTGAAGCGCAATGAGGTGGTTGAATGCCGCATTGAAGTGTGGCCGACCAGCATGGTGTTCAAAAAAGGCCACCAGCTGCGCGTGGACATCCAGCCGCGCGACGGTCAGGGCAGTGCGCCGTACACCCACTATCACGCCGACTACAACGCCGGCGCGATTAACTCGGTGTACTCCGGCGGAAAAACAGCGTCTTATCTGATGCTGCCGATCATCCCGGCGAAGAAAAAACGCTGATCCGGTGACTGCAGTGCAGGAGTAAAAATGCGCCGTTCGCGGCGCATTTTTTATGGTGATGTGTTGAAGTTGTTGGCGTCAAAAGTGGTGATGCGGCGCCCGTCACGGTTTCATATAACGCAGTTGCGGACAATACCCGATGCCGTGCCGACGGCAATGCCGGTGCGGTGAACTCTGTATACTTCAGAGGCGCCACGCCGTCCTGTCTGACGTTGCCGGTCATTCCGCTACGAACAGCATGCTGAGCGGATTAATCGCACCGGATGTCCTGTCACGTTCGATTTTCGGAGTACACACATGAGACAGTTCGCCTGCACGAATTGCGGCAACAAGACCTATTTGACCAATGTCAGCTGTGTGCAATGCGGTAACCGCCTTGCTTTCGATGCAGACTCACTCTCCATCGTTGCATTGGAGCCTGAAGTTGCCGGCACCGGGCATTTCCGGCAAGTCGGGAAAAACGATGGCGCACACTTTTATTATTGTTCGAATTCAGCGCACGACGCCTGCAACTGGCTGGTCCCTGCCAGCAGAGCCGGAGGGTTATGTATCGCCTGCGAATTGAACGATACGATCCCGGATTTGACGGGGCCGGGCAATCTGCAGTCATGGCATGAGCTGGAACACGTAAAGAAGCGGCTGATTTATTCACTATTGCGATTCGGGTTGCCGCTGGATGCCACATACCTGGGCAAGGAGCGCCTGAAATTCAGATTTGTTGCAGACAAGCTGACCGGCCATCTTGACGGCCTCATCACCATCAATATTGCGGAAACCGATGCTGTTGAACGAGAACGGCAACGTCAGAATTTTGACGAGCTGTACCGGACGCTGCTCGGGCATCTGCGTCACGAAAGCGGACATTTTTACTGGACGGTACTGGTGGAAGGGACGGCTCAGCTCAACGAGTTCCGCGCATTGTTCGGCGATGAAAGTCAGGACTATGCGCAGGCGCTGGAGCGCCACCATGCCCATGGCCCGGCGGAGGGCTGGCACTTGAACTGCGTGTCAGCCTATGCCAGTACCCATCCCTGGGAAGACTGGGCTGAAACCTGGGCGCATTACGTACACATGGTCGATGCCGTTGAAACCGCTGAAATGGAGGGAATAGAGCCGCGTGTCGCGAACCTCAATTCCAACCCGGTGCGGCCTCATGGTAACTATGATGTATACCGCGAGGCGACATTTGATGAACTCAAAGAGCGCTGGGTTCCGTTAACCATCGCATTGAATCGAATGTCGCGCAGTCTGGGGCACAAGGATTTTTACCCTTTCGTCACGCCGGCAGTGGCCTACGAAAAACTCGCTTTTGTGCATCGCCTGATTCGTCAATTCCGGGAAAGCGCGGGGCACGGATCAACAGCTGCATAATTTCATCGGCACGAAAACAGGGGCAGTCCTGATCCGGTTTTCGGGTACGGAATTAATGAGTTGGTTCCGTGCAGCCTGCGCCATCCGCGGCGCCCCCCAAGGGGACTTGCTTCGCGGCGCATTTTTATTTTTGGTTTGCGTTAAACCACCACGCTGACCAGTTGCTCACGCGTTCGGCAACCAGCGCGTAGCCTTCGGCACCGGGGTGGGTGCCGTCGCCGGCGGCTACCGCGTGCTGCCAAGCCGCATCGCCGGACAGGTCTTCCGCCAGCGACAAATACGGAATGTTGGCTTCCGCGGCGAGTTGCGCGTAAATGGCGCACAACGAAATGATGCGCACGTCCTGTGCGGCGTCATTGACCGGCAGTGGGCCGACAAACAGCGTGCGGCAGTGGTGTTTGGCGGTGCCGATGATGTTGCGGAAATTATCCACGCTCTCGGGAATAGGCACACGCAGCGCGTCGTCGAGGATGGTCATGTCGTTGGCGCCAAACGAAAACACGATGTACGGCGTGCATTCGACGTGAAACCGCGCTTCACATTCCGCCTCCCAGCGCACCGCGATGTCGACACTGGTGTCGCGGCGCACGCCGAGGTTGTAGGCGGTCAGGTCCCAGCCGGCAGCGCGTGCCGTTGCGGCAACGCGGCCGGGCCAGCTCAGGCCAGCGGCATCACCGCTGCCATGGATGAACGAGTCACCGACAAAACACACGCGATGGTCGCCCGGATGCATAAGCTCATTCCGGATCCAGCGTTTCACGCACCCAGGCCAGTACTGCCGTCAGTCGCGGTGGCAGGAATTCCTCGGACTCGTCGAAAGTTACCCAGCGCCATTCGTCATAGACGGGTTTGCCGAGTTCATGCGCGATTGGCAGCGAGACTTCATCCGTGGTGGTGATGGCTAGATAGTAGCGCGCGATTTCGCCGGTGCCGTAGGAGATGGTTTCCTTGTGCGATTCGGCAGCATCGAAGGTGAGGTCGGAGATGCCGGTGCCTTCGGTGGCCTCGCGCCGGGCAGTGTCGTGCGCGTCTTCGCCTTCCTCGATCAGACCTTTGGGGAAATCCCAGTGCCGGCCCGATCGCAGTACCAGCAGCCGGTAAGTTCCAGCCTGGCGTCGCGCAATGACAACGCCGGCTGATCGGACGACAGTCGTGGCGCTCGTCACGGAATCTGGATTTTACTGCCCGGCGCGCCCATGCCCGGCACCACAATGGATGAAGCCTGCTGGCGGCGCATTTCCTGCAACTCGCGCATGGTGCGTTCGACAGCGGTCTTGGCGGCTTCGCCGAACTGCTCGACGGCGGCAGCCAGATCTTTGGCTTCGATCTCAAAATTGATGGGCAGCGGTCCGGCATTGGTCATGATCTGCGCTTCACCGATATACAGCACAGGGCGTGCGGAATCGTCGCTGCCGTCGCTTTTCAGCGGCGTCATGCGGCGGATGGTGCCTACCTTGCGGTCGGTGACGATGTCTTCGCGGTACAGTGCAGTGGCATCCATTTTGGTATCGGGTGCGCCTTGTTCGGGTTGTTGTGCCATGACAGTGCTTCCTAGATTGATTGACGGTTAATGAGGGTGAATAAGGGGGCTAGGGTATCAAAAACGCCCGGCCTAGGGCACCTCCGATGCGATAATAGGGCCATGAACAGTGCCCCGCACGCCGATCCCTCCGGCATCACGCTGACCACCATCAACGCGCGTTTTGTGCACGCCGCGCTGGGATTGCGTTATTTGCGCGCCAACATGGGGGCGCTGCACGCCGACACGCACATCCGCGAATTTGTGCTCGGCGACCGCCCGGCCGACATCGCCGAACGTCTGCTGGCGGACGCGCCGCGGATCATCGGTTTCGGTGTTTATATCTGGAACGTCGAGGAAACGGCGCGTGTGGTGGCCATCCTCAAGCGCGTGGCACCCGGGATCGTAATTATTGTCGGCGGGCCCGAAGTCAGCTACGAAACTGAAGACCAGCGGCTGTGTGCGCTGGCCGATTACGTGGTCACCGGCTGGGGCGATGTGACCTTCCCCAAGCTGTGTGCCGACATTGTTGCCGGCAACGCCCCGGCGCAGAAAATTCACGCCGGCGTGCAGGCGCCGCTGAAAGACATCGCCTCGCCGTATGGCGAATACACCGACGAAGACATCGCGCGTCGATTCATCTACGTCGAAGCCTCGCGTGGCTGCCCGTTCAAATGCGAGTTCTGCCTGTCAGCACTGGACAAAACCGCGTGGCCATTCGAGGTCGAACGTTTTCTCGGTGAACTGAAAAGTCTGCATGACCGCGGTGCGCGGCATTTCCGTTTTGTGGATCGCACCTTCAACCTGAAGATCGCCGCCAGCCTCGCCATACTCGAGTTTTTCCTCGCACGGCTGTCCGACGACCTGTTCATCCATTTTGAGCTGATCCCCGACCATCTGCCGGAGAAACTCAAGGCCGCCATCCTGCGTTTTCCCGCGGGCCGGCTGCATTTCGAAGTCGGCATCCAGACCTGGGACACTGAAGTGCAGGCGCGCATTTCACGAAAGCAGGACAACGCCGCGGCCGAAACCAACCTGCGCTGGCTGCGCGAAGAGTCTCCCGCACTGATCCACGTTGATCTGATCGCTGGCCTGCCCGGTGAAGACCTGGCGAGTTTCGGCCGTGGTTTCGACCGCCTGCATGCGCTGCGGCCGCATGAAATTCAGGTCGGCATCCTCAAGCGCCTGCGCGGCGCGCCCATCGCCCGCCACACAGAAAAGCATGCGATGCGTTACAGCCCCGACGCACCCTATGTGGTGCTGGCCACCGACAAACTGAATTTCAACGATGTACAGCGCATTGTGCGTTTTGCGCGCTACTGGGATCTGGTCGGCAACTCAGGCCGCTTCCACCGTACGCTGCCGCTGCTGCTGGCGGAGCAACCGTATGCGCGCTTCATGCAGTTCACCGACTGGCTGTACGCGCGCACCGGCAAGACTCATGAATTTGCGCTGGAAAAACTGTGCAGTCATCTGCATGATTTCCTGATTGAAAACGGTGCCGATGCCCAGGCCGCAGCGGCGGCTGTAGCCGGTGACTACGAAGCCAGCGGGGCCAAGGGCCGGTTGCCGTTCATGGACAGCGGCACCCGGCCTGAACGGAAAACGGGTGTGCGCGGCAAGCTGCGCCAGGCGCGGCATGTGCATGCCTGATGCGAAACAGTACTTGGTGACACAGGAATGAACCATGAGACGTTTTGATCCACACGAACATGCCCGCAACGTGCTGGGCGAAAAACTGCAGACCTGCAGCGAGCGACCGATAACCGGATTTTTCCGCGACGGCTGCTGCAACACCAGCCCGGAAGACGTGGGCGTGCACACGGTGTGTGTGGTGATGACCGCGGAATTCCTTGAGTTCAGCAAGGCCCGCGGCAACGACCTGTCCACACCCATGCCGCAGTTCGGTTTTGACGGACTGCAGCCGGGCGACCGCTGGTGCCTGTGTGCGCCGCGCTGGCGCGAGGCGCTGGATGCCGGCTGTGCGCCGCACGTGGTGCTGGGCGCAACCCATGAGGCGTCGCTGGAGTTTGCGACGCTGGAAAATTTCAAGAAATACGCGATCGACTTGTCCTGAACGCATCCTGAACTGATGATGTCGAACTGATTTACTACGGGGAGGAAGCATGACCGACTATGACGGCAAGACCCTGACGCCATTGCCTTCCGGCGACCTGATCACCCTGACCCACATTGTCTACGCCCTGCATGCCTTCAGTGCGCCGACAGGGCTCACCAGTGCCGCATTCATCGTCACTGCCTTTCTTACCGGCTGGCCGTCGATTATTGCGGTGATCATCAATTACGTGAAGCGCGACTCGGTGCGCGGCACCTTCCTCGATACCCATTTCTCGTGGCAGATCCGCACCTTCTGGTGGGCCGTGGGCTGGTTTGTCGTGGCGTGGCTGATGATCGTGACGGTGATCGGCGCGCTGGTCGGCATCCCGGTGATGCTGCTGGTCGGCGTCTGGGTGCTCTATCGCATCATCCGCGGCTGGATTGCGTTGAGCAACCGCAAGGCGATGCCGCTGCCGGACTGAGATGTCGCTGCGCGTTGATAAATGGTTATGGGCCGCGCGTTTTTTCAAAACGCGTTCGGCGGCACAGCAGGCGGTCGATGGCGGCAAGGTCAAACTCAACGGCGAACGCATCAAGCCGGCGAAGGATCTGCGCGTCAACGATGAACTGGCGATCAGCATCGGCGCCTATGAATGGATCGTCCGTGTCACGCAGTTGTCGGACAAACGCGGTCCGGCAACCGTGGCGCGTACGCTGTATGCTGAAGACGAAGCGAGCCGCATCAGTCGCGAGGAGCAGATAGCGCTGCGCAAACTCGCCGCCGAGCCGGCGCAGGACCGTCATGGCCGGCCGACTAAACGCGAACGGCGGCAACTGGAACGCTGGCGCGACGAGTAGGTCCAACTTACAGAGGACAGCCAATGAGCGACAACGATAACGACAAAGCCAAAGCCAGGGAAATCAATCTCGAGGAAGCGGCGCGGCTGATCGACGAACTCGAACGCGACCTGGCCAAGGTGCGCGGCGGTTCTGCCGATGTGCAGCGGCTGCGTGATGAAGTCGAGACCCTGCGCAATGTGCTGAATTCACCGGTACGCCGCGACAGCTGGGTCACCGACAGCCTGCATGCGATCCGCGTGCAGCTTGATGAAACCGTGGATGAAGCGGTCTATGAAGGCATGACCATCACCCGTTATGTGGCTGAAGTGGGGCGCATCCTGGGTCTCTAGGCGTAATATAAAAATATCAATAAAATAAACTACTTACAGTTTATCCGTTATGCCACCCTGTTACGCTTGTTATCCCCGCTGCGGCCCGGGGCGGCGGTCCTCCACCACGTAGTGCCCCAGATCGAACAGTCGTGATTGCGCATCCGCGATGTCCACCACCGCGCGGAACGTGGTCTCCCAGCGTTTGGGTGTGACTTCAAATTTGGCATAACCGCGACGCGCGCCGTTGGCAAATTTCACATGCGGATTTTTTGCGAGCAGCGCTTCGATGCGCGCGCGGCCCGGGCCCTGTGAGGTGATCGAGGTGCCGACGAATTCGCTGGCGACGACCGGTGCACGTTCATCGTCGAAATCAATTTTCAGATCACTGGCTACCGCCATGTGCACATCGCCGCCGATTACCACCGGATTGCGGATTTTGCGTCCGGCGATGAAACGCAGCAGTTTTTCGCGCGCCGCCGGATAACCGTCCCAGCCGTCGGTATACACCACGCGTTCCTCACCTGATCCGCGGTAGGCCTGACTCATCAGTGTGCTCTGCGCGATGACGTTCCAGCGCGCCGGTGATGCTGTGAGTGCAGTTTCCAGCCATTGCTCCTGTGCCTGACCCAGCAATGAACGTCCCGGCTGCAGGCGTTCCGGGCAGGCGTTGATATCCACCTGGTTGCCGCCGCCACCACGGCTCTTGCGCGAGCACACGTGGTAATCGCGGTACTGGCGCAGGTCGAGCAACTGGATGCGTGCGATCTGGCCCATCGCATGGGTGCCGTATATTTTCATGTTCGGCCCGCCGCCGTACAGCCCCGGCGGCAGCGGCATGTGTTCGAAATACGCCTGGTAGGCAGCGGCGCGACGCTGCAGGAAGGCCGCAACCGGATCGAGATCCTGCGAACGGTCGTTGGCGTAATCGTTGTCGACTTCGTGGTCATCCCAGGTCAGCAGCCACGGGAAGGCCGCATGCGCCGCCTGCAGTTGCGGGTCGAGTTTGTACAGCGCATAACGGTTGCGGTAATCGGCCAGCGTGTACGGCTCCGGCGCATCGTGGCTGCGCACCGGATTGCGGCCCCACGAACTCTCGTAAATGTAATCACCGAGGTGCACCACAAAATCGAGTTCCTGCTGCGCGATGTCGCGCCATGCCGCGAACTGGCCGTGTTCGTAATGCTGGCAGGAGGCAATCGCAAACGCGACCTTGCCGCGGTTGTCGTCCGGGGCGGGTGCTGTACGCGTGCGGCCGGTCATGCTCACCGCCTCACCCGCCATGAATCGGTACCAGTACCAGCTCGACGGTTCCAGCCCGCGTGCCGCCACATGCACGGCATGGGCAAAGGCCGGGAGAGCCAGCACTTCACCGCGATCAACGATTTTTCGGAAGCGCGCATCGGCGGCAATTTCCCAGCGCACTGCGACGGGTGCTGCCGGCATGCCGCCGCCGTTCAATGGTTCAGGCGCCAGTCGCGTCCACAGCACCACCTGATCGGGTTGCGGATAACCGGAGGCGACACCCAGCGTGAATGGATTGTGTTTGAAATGCGGCTGGGCGATCACGCGCTGCGCGGGCAGGGCGAGTGCCGCGGACAGTGCGGCGCTGCGCAGCAGGAAATCGCGACGGGAGTTGTGAGGGAGTGTGCGTGGCATGGCGGTGCGGACTATAACGCGCGAGCGTTACTGGGCGACGACAGCGGAACGTATGGCTTCGTGATCATCGCTTAAGTAGAAGTAAGCCCCGTTATACATAAATTATTGATTTTATTTATTAATTTATAGGCGCTATGTCGGCGGGATATCTGCAGATGTATCGTTCTGATTGATTGAGGATGACGTAATGGTGGCCTATCATGGGCGGCAGTCAGGTGCAAAACGTCTACTAGATAGGCACCTGAATTTGGCGGTATAAATAATGTCAACTAATACAAGTTAGGCGCGCCAGTGAAAGTCCGAAGCGAGCAGTTCTTAGAACAATTTGATCATGTGTTTGGGGACTATATTGAGAAAGTTAAATCAAAATACGCGCCGTGCATCGGCCACTTCTTGATTAGCTTCAGTTCATTGGAGCACTCGCTCGATATCTACCTTGCCGAACAGTTCTCGGATAGATCACATATTTTCGGATACGTCGTGATAGAGGGAATGCCGTTGAACGGGAAGATTGAGTTATTTCGAAAGCTGATGCGTGGGCTTGTGAAACATACTCGTCCAAAGCAGACCGCAAATCTCCAGGCAATTGTCAAACGCCTTCATGCTGCTCGTGTCTTCCGTAACTATCTAGCCCATGCCAATTGGAGCACTCTTGAAAGCACCGGGTACGTAAGAACCAAGATTGATGAAAGTGATGGTGACGTAATCTTCAAGAAGATTCGCATAAACCCGAAGGTGATAAACGCTTGGATTCGTCGGGTGGTTGCTTTAGAAAGGAAGCTCGATGAGTTCGTTGAGATTGTCCAGTGCGCCTAACTGAGTAAATAGGGTCAGTGTAATCTTTAGAATTGATGTCATTCATTGCGCGCGAGAAAATCTTACGCAGACTAAACTTTTATTTTAAATTTCTACTGACTTTGGAGGTGCCATGCATTACGCCATTTCTACGACCTGGGGTCCGACCGATATCACACGGGGAGCGTTGCCGTTTGTGTTTGCGGCCTCAGCCCTGCAAGCCGGCGATACCGTGATGATCATGCTGTTCCATGACGCGGTTACCATCGCGCTTGATGGCGCGCACCAGAAAATGATTCCTTTTGGCCCGCCTTCGCGCTTTGAAGAAATTTTTTCCAATCCCAAAGCCAAGGTCATGGTGTGCAAGCCCTGCGCCGAGGTTCGGGGCATCAATGAGAAAATGCTGGTGAAGAACTCCAGCTTCGGGGGTATGAATGATCTGCATGAGCATGCATCCCGCCCCGACGCCAAGCTGGTTAATTTCTAGCCATCGCAAACCGGTTTATCCGAATCCCTGCAGGCTGATATCGTTACGGCTGCAGGCCCATGTGCTCGAGCGCTGGACGCGCGACTGAACGAACCCGACTGAACAAACCGGAGTCGATTTACTTCTGCGCGCGTAAAATGGCTCGGTTGCGATTAAATCAATCCTTTGTTGTGCTGAAGATTCATCAGGGAGTCATGCATGTCGATTGAATCTCTGCTGATCTCCGGCCGTTACTGCGGTCCCCCCAAGTCCGGCAATGGCGGCTATGTCTGCGGTCGCATGGCTGCGCACCTGCCCGGCGCGGTTTTAGTGCGGTTGAAAGCGCCGCCGCCGCTGGAAACCGAACTGCAGATGGACGTCTCGGATACTGCGGTGCGGCTGTTGCACGGAACACAGTTGATCGCCGAGGCTAAAACCGCGGAATTGGACCTGATGCCGCCAGCCTGCCCATCGCTTGCCGAGGCCGAAACAGCGTCTCGGTCATACATAGGATTTACGCGCCACGCTTTTCCGCATTGTTTTGTCTGCGGACCGCAGCGGACTGCGGGTGACGGGTTACGGATTTTTCCAGGACCGGTGGCTACGCAATCGATGATCGCGGCCACCTGGATACCGGACTCTGCGCTGGGGAATGGTTCCGGGCAGGTGCAACCGGAATTCATATGGGCCGCCCTCGATTGTCCCGGCGCGTTTGCGGTGATGCCCATACCAGAAGGCCAGGCCCTGGTGCTGGGCGAACTGTGTGTGCGCATGGACGCCGGCGTTGCCGTGGGTGAACCATGCATCGTCATTGCCTGGCCGCTGCAGATTGACGGGCGCAAGCGCATGGCCGGCTCGGCACTTTATTCCAAGGCGGGGCGTCTGCTGGCGGTGGGCCGCGCCACGTGGATACAAGTGCCGGCGAGCGCGTTTGGCGGACTGTGAAAGGATGATGCGGTGCATGTCTATGCGACAACCCTGATCGTCATCAGCGCCGCTATCCTGCTGCTGCTGGGTTTGGTGCATCTGCTGTACACCTTCCGCGGCAACAAGTTGCATCCCCGTGACGTGGAACTCAAAGCGCGCATGCAGTCGGTCCCGCCGTTGCTGACCCGCCAGACTACGATGTGGAAAGCGTGGGTCGGGTTCAACGCCAGCCACAGTTTTGGCGCGATGTTGTTCGGCGCCGTTTATGGTTATCTGGCGCTGGTGCACAGTGCGTTTTTCTTTCAGTCCACTTACCTGTTGCTGCTGGGATTGCTGCTGCTGTGCGCTTATGTGTTCCTGGGCTGGCGCTACTGGTTCAGCGCACCGTTCCGCGGCATCGTGGTGGCGACCGTTTGTTATGCCATTGGGCTGCTGCTGGTCTGGGTCTGAGGTGCTGCCGTCAGAGGGGGAGTGTGTTTCTCTGTGGTCCAGCTGCCGGCATGGCATAGAATCCGCAGTGAAGCGTGTGCTGCTGTCGTCCGTTAATCATGAAAACAGGAGAAATGTCATGAGGCCGTTCAGTCATGTTCTGCAGCGGTTGGTGTTGTTTGTGGTTCTGCTGGCCCCGGTCGCTTCGGCTGTCGCTGCCGATATTCCCAAATCGAAAGATCATCCGCTGCTGACGCGTTATCCGGATTCGCGTATCACCGAATACACCAAAAACTACAACGCGGTGGAATTCAAGGTTGGCGCCAAAGGCAGCGCGCCCCAGCCCCAGTCAGTCGAGGGCGACTCCACGTTCATCCGTTACTTTTACAACAATGCCGATAAACAACCGAGCCCGCTGCAATTGATCCGCAATTACCAGAATGCGATCAAGTCCATCGGTGGCGAGATCATTTACGAACGCCTGCCGCGGGATTCCGATGGCGGGGAAACCACGCTCAAGGTGACGACGGGCGGCAAGGATGTGTGGGTGCGGGTAGAGCCCGATATCTACGGCGTGCCGACACAGAATTACAAACTCTGGATCGTCGAGGTGGCAGCCATGCAGCAGGCCGTGACCGCCAACAAGCTGCTCGATGAATTGAACCGCAACGGCTATGTGGCGCTGTACATCAATTTTGATACCGGCAAAGCGGATCTGAAGGCGGACGGCCAGGCTACGGTACGTGAAATCGCGACCATGCTGAAATCGGCGCCGTCTCTGCGCATCGGCATTGAGGGGCATACCGATAATGTCGGGCAGGCGGCTGCGAACAAGACGCTTTCGGAACGACGGGCGCAAAGCGTAATGGCGGCGATTGTTGCGGCAGGAATAGATGCGAAGCGGCTGACTGCGGCCGGATTTGGCCAGGAGAAACCGGTTGCCGATAACCGCGGCGAAGAGGGGCGGGCAAAAAACCGGCGCGTGGAACTGGTCAAAAAGTAGTGGCGCACTGAGTGACATCACGGCCGCATGTGGCGCAATCACTGAACATCATCGGACCGGGCCGCGTCGGTCGCACGCTGGGTGCGCTGTTGCAGCGCGCGTCACTGTGCACGGTGCAGGATGTGCTGAGCGCGGAACTGGCGACTGCGGAAGCGGCCGTCGCATTCATCGCAGCGGGCCGTGCGGTGCGGGTGCTGGGCGACCTGCGTGCGGCACAGGTCTGGCTGCTGACGCCGCCGGATGCGGCGATTGCATCGGTGGCGACAGCGCTGGCAGCCACCGGTCGCGTACGCAAGGGCGACATCGTGTTTCATTGCAGCGGATCGCAACCTTCGAGCGTGCTTGCGCCGCTGGCGGCAGCAGGCGCACACATCGCCAGCGTGCATCCCTTAAAAAGTTTTGCCGAACCGGCGAATGCGATAAAAACTTTTTCCGGTACGCATTGCGCTGCCGAAGGTGACGCGCAGGCACTGGCAGTGTTGACGCCGTGGTTCGAACAGCTGGGCGCCGAAGTCGCGGTGATCAATTCCGCCGGCAAGACGCTGTATCACGCGGCGAGCGTGCTGGTATGCAATGACCTGACGGCACTGATGGAGGCGGGCTTGTGCGCGTATGCGGGCGCGGGCCTTGATCGCGCGACGGCGCAGGCGATGATGGAACCGCTGGTGCGCGAAACGCTGGACAACATCTTTGCGCTGGGGACCACGCGCGCGCTGACCGGGCCAGTGGCGCGCGGTGATGCCGACGTTCTGGCGCGGCAACTCGCGGCACTGCAGACGCTGGACCCGCGCATCGCCGAGGCCTATCGCGCGCTGAATCAGATCGCGATTGATCTGGCCGAGTTGCAGGGCGGTGCCACCACGGAGGCCTTGTCTGCCGTTACCCGGGCTCTTAAAAAATAGCAATATAATCAATAAGTTATATAACTCTCCAGAGTGCGGACGAACGGCGGCCGGAACAGGACTGCTTGTTACAATCGGCCGATGAACAATTCCCTGACTGCTGCAATTCCGGCGGCTGCAAACCCCGCCGATGAACTGGCTTCGATCCGCACGCAGGTGTTGCGTGGCATCGCGCTGAACCGTGAACCTGGTTATCACTTTGCCGGTAATTTTCTTGATCTGTCGTATGACCATGTCGGTACCGACTACACCGCGCTGTCGGTGGATGTCGCGCCGCATTGCGCCGAGGCCGACGGCCAGTTGAACTGGTCGGGCTTTGCGATTCTTGCTGATCTGGTGATGGCTGCAGCGGTGCGCGCTGGACTGGAGTCGCATACGCGGCTGGCCACGGTGACCATGAACCTGCAGTTCACCGGCGCGCCGCGCGTCGGCCGCATTGCGGGACGCGGCATGATGCATGGTTTTGTGCAGGGCGCTGCCGGCCGCCAGGGTGTCAGTGGCGTCAGCATCAGCGGCGATGCCGGCCTGGTGTGCACGGGTACCGGCACTTTTATGATGTTGAAGCCACCCAAGGGCGTGGAGCTGCATCCGGTGCCGCATCGCCGTCGCGGTGAAAACCCGACGCCGGAAATTAGTACCCTGCGCCTCGATGAAAAAAAAGTGCTGGCTGCAGCGGATACGGCACTGGCCGGCGTGCGCGAGCAGGGTGGCTCGTTCATCCAGCGCTTCTGGGGCATACAGGCCAAACATGTCGCGAGCGGTGCCCCCCAAGGGGACTTGCTTCGCGGCGCGCAGTCCACGGTGAAAAACGGCGCGCACATTGGCAACCGCGTCGGCCATGTGCAGGGCGGCATCCTGCTGGGCCTCGCTACCGAAAATGCGATTGCTGCACTGACGCCGCGCTGGGCGCTGACGGCGATATCGGCGTGGTACATCAGTCCCGGCGTCGGCCGCTCACTGAAATTCAAATCCAAAGTGGTGCATCACGGCCGCTTGATTGCCGTGGTGCGCACCGAAGTCACCGGCAAGGGTGCTGACAACAAGACGCGCAAGGTGTTTGAACTGATGACGACACACGCCTACAAGGCGGAAGCGTAAGGTCGCCGGTATGGCGCTGCGCACACTGTCAGGAAAACACGCCGATCCGCGCAAGGGCCGCGGTGCGGGCGTGAATCCGGAAGGGCGCTTTGAACAGGTCGAGCGCGAGGCCTTCGACGACGGCTGGCAGTCCGCGGAGCAGGAGGAAGAACGCGCGCTGAAAACCGTGGTCACCGACGAGCGCGCCAAAACCATCATCGCGCACAACGAATCGCCGGACATCCCGTTCACGCAGTCGATCAATCCCTATCAGGGCTGCGAGCACGGCTGCATTTATTGTTATGCACGGCCCAGCCACGCCTACCGCAACCTGTCGCCGGGCATCGATTTCGAAACACGGATATTTGCCAAGACCAATGCCGCCGAGCTGTTGCGCAAGGAACTGTCGAAGCCGGGTTATCGTTGCCAACTGATCGCGCTGGGTGCCAACACCGATCCGTACCAGCCGGCGGAGCGCAGCCGTGGCATTACCCGCGGCATCCTCGAAGTCTGTGCGGAATTCAACCAGCCGGTGGGCATAGTCACCAAGGGTGCGCTGGTCGAGCGCGACATCGATATTCTCGGCCCGATGGCGGCTAAAGGACTGGCCGAAGTGTATTTGTCAGTGACCACGCTGGATCATGAACTCGCACGGCGCATGGAACCTCGGTGCACAGCACCGGCGCGGCGGCTGCAGGCGGTGCGCGCACTGGCGGAAGCCGGGATCCCTGCAGGCGTGATGATGGCGCCGGTGATTCCGTTTCTGAACGACCATGAAATCGAAACCATCGTTGAAGCGGCTGCCGCGCATGGCGCCGAACGCGCGGCTTATATCCTGATGCGCCTGCCGTACGAAGTGAAAACCCTGTTTCGCGACTGGCTGCAGCGGCATTACCCGCTGAAGGCAGACCATGTGATGAGCCGGGTGCACGCGATGCGCGGTGGACGCGACAATGATCCGGAATTCGGCAGCCGCATGCGCGGTGCCGGTGAATTCGCGGAACTGCTGAAGCAGCGTTTCAGCGTTGCCTGCAAAAAGGCCGGGCTTAATCAGGCACGGCGCGGTGAAGGTGTGCGACGCGACATCACGCAGTTCCGGGTGCCGGGCGCGGTGGTGCAGGGCAATCTGTTTTAGGTATTGAAGGAGGCAGCATGAAACACGAAGTGGCGTTATATGTAGACGAGGATCTGGCCGGTTACGGTTTCCCCGACGGCCATCCCTGGGGTACCGACCGGCAGAGTGCGTTCCGCAAGGAATCGACGCGGCAGAAACTGGAGCAGGCGGTGGCACTGTGCGTCTCGCGCGCGGCCACGGCGGAGGAGATTGAACGCTTCCATGGTGAAAACCATGTGCAGCGCGTGCGCCAGATGTCGGATCGTGGTTATGGATCGATAGATGCCGGTGACACGCCGGCATTCCCCGGCGTGTATGAAGCCTCGGCGCATGTCGTTGGCGCAGCGCTCGACGGACTGCAGCAGGTGATGGCGGGCGAAGTGCTGCGCACCTTTCAACCCATCGGCGGGCTGCACCATGCGGCGCGCGACAACGCTGCGGGTTTTTGTGTGTTCAATGATTGCGGCGTGGTCATCGACTCGCTGCGCAGTCAGTACGGCATCCAGCGCGTGGCCTACGTCGACATCGATGTCCATCACGGTGATGGACTGTATTACCCGTATGAGTCCGATCCCGATTTGATCTATGCCGACATCCACGAGGACGGGCGCTTCCTGTATCCGGGCACTGGCGCGGCCACCGAGACTGGCAAGGGTGCGGGCGCGGGACTGAAGCTGAATATACCGATGCAGCCGGCGTCGGGCGATCCGCAGTTCATGGCGGCGTGGGAACGCGTCGAAGCGCATCTGCGGCAACACAAACCCGAATTCATCGTATTTCAGGCAGGTGCCGACAGCATCGCTGGTGATCCGCTGGCGCATCTGCAGTACACGCCGGCGGCGCACACCCATGCCGCGCAGCGGCTGTGCGTGCTGGCCAATGAGCTGTGCGAGGGGCGCATCATGGGATTCGGCGGCGGCGGTTACAACCGCAACAACCTCGCGCTGGGCTGGTGCGGGGTGCTCAACGCCTTCATTCGCGGTTCGGAAAAATAATCCGCGCATGAGGTGCCGCAACCTGGGGGGAACCTCCCGCGGTTGCAACCTGTCTAGTCTGGGTGGACTGTTGCGGTGCCCTGCGCCGCGCCCGTGGGCCGCAGGCAGAGACCTGAGCTGACGGACCCCTACACACTACACAACACACAAAGATCACAAGGACAACGATGACCGCCTTCGAGTATGTGGATAACCTGCAGCAGGATTATCCCTGGCTGTACACGGCGATTGCGCTGACGCTGCTGCTGGTGGTGGCCTGGCTGTCGAACTGGGTGACCAAACGCCTGCTGGTGCGCGGGGCCCTGCACTTGCTGCGCGCGACGCCGCTGGGCCGCGAAATCGATCTCCCTCGCCATGGCGTCATCCGGCGGCTGGCCAACGTGGTACCGGCACTGGTGCTGGCTGCGGGCTTTGCGGTGGTGCCGGACCTGCCAGCCGTGCTGGTGACCGTGGTGCACAATCTGAGCAGCGCATTCATCGTGTTGACGGTGGCGCTGGCCATCAGCGGCGCGCTTGATGTTTTTAACTTGTTTTACCAGAGCCGCCCGGATGCCGCCGCCAAACCGATCAAGGGTTATCTGCAGGTCTTCAAGATCGTGATGTTCACGGTGGCGGTGATCCTGATGATTGCGACGCTGATCGACCGTTCGCCGCTGATCCTGCTGTCCGGGCTGGGCGCCATGGCTGCGGTTCTGATGCTGGTGTTCAAGGACACGCTGCTGTCGCTGGTGGCCAGCGTGCAGATTGCATCCAATGACATGGTGCGGGTCGGCGACTGGATTGAAATGCCGCAGCTCAATGCCGACGGCGACGTAATCGACATCGCCTTGCACACAGTAAAAGTGCAGAACTGGGATAAAACCATCACCACGATTCCGACCATGCGGCTGATCACGGATTCTTTCCGGAACTGGCGCGGCATGAGCGAGGCCGGCGGGCGCCGTATCCAGCGCCCGTTGTTCATTGACCAGAACAGCGTGCGGTTTTTCAGTGCGGAAGAACGCGAGCGCCTGCACCGTTTCGCCCTGCTTGAGGATTACCTCGCAGGCAAGGCGGTTGAACTCAAGGACTGGAACGCACGGCTGGAAGCGCAGGGCAGGGACCCGGTCAACGCGCGGCGCCTGACCAATGTGGGGACATTCCGCGCCTACGTTGAAAAATATCTGCGCAGCCATCCGGATATTCATCAGGACATGACCCTGATGGTGCGCCAGCTTGCTCCCGGCCCGGACGGACTGCCGCTGGAAATCTATTGTTTTACCAACACCACGAAGTGGAGCGCTTACGAGGCGATACAGTCCGACATCTTTGATCATTTGCTGGCTATTGTTGCCGAGTTCGATCTGCGACTGTTCCAGCACCCGGGCGGCGCTGACGTCCGCCGCCTGAGCGATGCGGTCAGGGTGCCGGGCCATGAGGAGCGCACCCAGGCCGCAGTTGCTACTGAATGTTAAAAGCTTCGTGGTAGGCTAACTCGCTGCCCCGTTGCAGCTTTTAATCACAGAATAAAATGCCCAACATCAAGCTCAGCGTCCTCGACCAGTCACCGATCATCAGCGGGCACACGCCGCAGCAGGCCATACAGCAAACCATCCGTTTGGCGCAGGCCGCGGAAAAAATGGGTTACTCCCGCTACTGGTGCGCCGAGCATCATTCGGTGATGGCGCTGGCCGATCCTTGTCCCGAAATTCTGGTGACGCGGGTTGCGGCGGCGACCTCGACCATACGCGTGGGCACCGGCGGCGTGCTGCTGCCTTATTACAGTTCGCTCAAAATCGCCGAGCAGTTCCGCATGCTCGAAGCGCTGTTTCCGGGACGCATAGACCTCGGCATTGGCCGAGCACCTGGTGGTGATCAGGCCACGGCGATGGCAATGGGTGAGGGCCGTTACCCTTCGGCCGACAATTTTCCGGAACAGGTGCAATACCTGGCCGCTTACCTGGATGACGATCTGCCGGAGGGGCATCCGTTTCAGCAGGTCAAGGCGCAGCCTGCCGGGCCGGGCAGTCCGCAGATCTGGCTGCTGGGTTCGTCCGATTACAGCGGCGCACTGGCGGCGCAGCTCGGATTGCGTTTTGCGTTTGCGCATTTCATCAGCGCGCGCGGCGGTGACGTGGTGATGCGCGATTTCCGGAAACGTTTCCAGGCTTCGCCGCGCGAACCCAAACCGCGAGCACTGGTGTGCGTGTTTGTGGTCTGTGCCGAAACCCAGGCACAGGCAGAACGGCTGGCAATGAGTGTGGACCTGCGCCGGCTCAACATGGATTACGGCGTCAACGCACCAGTGCCCACGCTGGAAGAAGCCGAGCGTTATCCGTACACCGAAGCCGACCGCCAGCGCATCATTCATCATCGGCGGCGCGTGGTGCTGGGCACGCCGGCTGTCGTCAAACAGCGACTGCTGGAAATCCAGGCCGAGTTCGAAGCCGATGAACTGATGGTGATTACCATCACCGGTGACTACGACACGCGGCTGCATTCCTATGAATTGGTGGCCGACGCTTTCGATCTGTCATCCGCGCGCTGAAGCCGCGCGTTAATGCTGACGCCGGGCCATTCCGGCGGGCAGGAGCGCTCAGCGTACATCCGCATGCTCCTGTTTTATCGAAATCATTGAGGAGCCACAACATGAACAAACTGATAGCCGCGGTAATTTGTGCGTTGTTTGCAGTGACTGCTGCACATGCGCAGGATAAAGCTGCGGCAAAACCTGCAGCGCCGGCTGCTGAAGTAAAAACCGAGCAGGCGAAAAAAGAACCCAGTGCCGCCCAGCAGAAACAACAGGCGCGGATGAAGGACTGCAACGCCCAGGCCAAGACCAATGGCAAAGCCGGCGATGACCGCAAACAATTCATGAGCGCTTGCCTCAAAGGTGAAACGGCTGGGGCGCAGGTAGCACAACAGAAACCCACCCAGCAGGACAAGATGAAAACCTGCAACAAGGAAGCTGGCGACAAAAAACTCAAGGGCGAAGAGCGCAAGGGTTTCATGAGCACCTGCCTGAAAGGCTGATACCCGGCACATCAGCAGGCTGTATTGCCGCGATTGCGGCGAGAGGGGCATACTGGAAACGGTATGCCCTTTTTTGATTGCGGGAAATCTGCACATGGTGAAAGGCATGGCGGTGTGGCCGTGCTGTGCATGGTTTTTTCCTGCGCCTGGCCGGGGTTGAACATGAATGCTGCCGCCGCTGATCATCCGGATGCCCGCCGCGAACGCATGGTCGCGACCATCGAACAATTGGTGCGCGAGACGCAGCGCGAGACTGGGCGGGCGGAGCTGGCGCCGCGGGTGCTGGCCGCGTTGCGCAAGGTCGAGCGGCAGCGTTTTGTGCCGGACCATGCCGCTGCGCAGGCTTACGACGACACCCCGCTGACCATAGGTCAGGGGCAGACCATTTCGCAGCCGTTCATCGTGGCACTGATGACCGATCTGCTGGAATTGAAACCCGGTGATCAGGTGTTGGAAGTCGGTACCGGTTCGGGTTATCAGGCGGCAGTGCTGGCCGAGCTGGTGCGAAGTGTTTATTCAATTGAAATAATCGAACCACTGGGGCGCGCAGCCGCGCGTGCCTTGTCAGCAGCGGGTTATCGCAATGTACAGACCCGCATCGGCGATGGTTATGCCGGCTGGCCGCAGCAGGCGCCGTTCGACGCCATTATCGTCACTGCCGCAGCACCCGCAGTGCCGCAACCGCTGATCGATCAGTTAAAGGCCGGTGGCAGGCTGGTGATACCTGTCGGTGATCCTGCGCGTGTGCAGACCTTGTACGTGATCAGCAAGGACGCGCGGGGTGCGCTCACGCAGCGCAAGGTTCTCGATGTGCGATTTGTGCCGCTGACGCGCCTGCCGGCGAATTGAGTTACAGCATCCGTGCCAGCTACGGTGCGGTGACTTCGGCAAGCTGCATTTGCAGCGCCGTCCGCATTGCAACATAACTAACAATCAGCACCAAAATAAAGCGCAGGCACTACGGCTTGCACTGTCACGTGGCGCATATACGCCCCTAATAGTGCGATGCACGGGCTAAATCACGTAATCGGACATGGCACGGGGGTTGCTCAGCAATACACAGCAACTCATCCTGACTGGAAGCAAAGGAGACAGATTGAACTGGGCACACATGATCGATGCACTGGCGGCAGGTCAGTCGTTGTCGGAGAGCGAGGCCGAGGGTTTGTTTTCGGCAGCGTTTGATGGCGGTGTGCCCGATCTGGAACGGGGTGGCCTGCTGGCCCTGCTGGAGCAGCGGCAACTGGGACAGCAGGAACTGGTTGGTGTGCTGGTGGCACTGTCGTCGCGGGTATTCCAGGTTGCGCTGCCCGATACGCAATGGCGCCCGGTACTGATGCCGTGCTACGGTGCGTTGCGAGAACAGCCCAACCTGGTGCCTTTGCTGGCAATCAGCCTGCAGCGTCTGGGTGTGCCGGTGCTGGTGCATGGCATGTTGAGCGGCGAGCGCGGCATTGCGGCGGCGTATATTTTTCGCGAACTGGGTGTCATGCCTTGCGCCAGCCTCGCCCAGGCGCAGCAGGAATTGCATGGCGGACATCTGGCGTTTTTGCCCACTGGTGCACTGTCACCGGCGTTGGCCGAGCTGCTGGCCATGCGCGCACGTCTGGGTGGCGGCGCCCTGGCACGCATGCTGACGCGGCTTGCCGACCCGTTCGGCGGCGCCGGATTGCAACTGGTGCCCGCTGAGCATGAACGCGAACATGTGGTGCTGCAGTCCTTGTTGTGTGATGTGGAGAAGACGGCGCTGCTGTTTGAAGCACACGATGGCGATCCTGTAGTCGATGCGCAATGCCGGCCCGGCATAGAGCTGATCAGGGACGGAGCAATACGGCAGTTGTTTGATGCCGAAGGCACGCCGCGCTGTGCTCATCCCCTGCCTGCGGCACAGGATCTCGAGGGCACCGCATTATGGATTACCGGGGTGCTTGAAGGACGCATCCCGATGCCGGTGCCTATTGCCAATCAGTTTGCCTGCTGCCTCTACAGCGCCGGTTATGCACAGGATCTGAATCAGGCCAAGGCCATCGCGGCCGTGGAGACCGGCAGTCTCGCTGCTGCGTAATAGTTACAAAAACCTACAAAATCCGGCAGTATTTTCCCTGTTCGCATGGTGGGCATGGCCCGGCAGCCCGCTCCGGGCGCTGTGCTAAACTTCCACAGCGTTACTGTTGGTGACTTCATAACAATTCCTAACGAAAGGAGTGCACTCATGGGAGCCATATTCCAGTCTCTGGGCCGTACTTTGCTGGCCGGCCTCGTCATCCTGATCGCGATTATCCTGATTACCGGAGGACCGGGTGCGAGTGGTGGCAATCATGCCTGGTGGGCCTTTGTCATGCGCTGGCTGCACGTGATGTCGGGCGTAATGTGGATCGGTCTGCTGTGGTACTTCAATTTTGTGCAGATTCCGTCAATGCCGAAAATCCCTGATGAGCAGAAGCCTGCCATCGGCAAGGTCATCGCACCGGCTGCATTGTTCTGGTTCCGTTGGGCGGCCGTTGCAACTCTGGTCACCGGCCTGATCGTCGCCAGCATGAACAAGTATCTGGGTGCTGCACTGAGCTTCGGGCAGGGTTATGTGGCGATAGGCATCGGCATGTGGCTGGGCATCATCATGGCGTTCAACGTGTGGGCCATCATCTGGCCGAACCAGAAGAAGGCGCTGGGCATCGTGCAGGTCGAAGCCGACGTCAAAGCCAAGGCTGCGCGTGTGGCCATGCTCGGTTCACGTGCCAATACCATGCTGTCGATACCGATGCTGTTCTGCATGGTGGCGCAGCAAAACGGCGGTCTGTAACTTCCTCAGCTTTCTGTTGTCAAAACGCCTGGGACCTCCCGGGCGTTTTGTTTTGGTCCGGCGTTTTATGCCAGTCCTGGTTGGATTGCGCGACGGCGTCCCGTATCATCGCCATCTTTTTTACGCCAAAAGCAAAGGAATACAGTAATGCCACATGAACTACCGAAACTCCCGTATGCCATGGACGCACTGGCGCCGCATATTTCCAAGGAAACCTTTGAGTTCCATTACGGCAAGCACCATCAGGCCTATGTGACCAATCTCAACAACCTGGTCAAGGGCACTGAATTCGAAAACTCGTCCCTTGAGGACATCATCAAGAAATCATCTGGCGGCGTGTTCAACAACGCGGCGCAGGTGTGGAACCACACTTTTTTCTGGAACAGCATGAAGCCTGCGGGCGGCGGTAAGCCGGCCGGAGCGCTGGCAGCGGCCATAGACAAGAAGTGGGGCAGTTTTGACGCCTTCAAGGAAGCATTCAGCAAAAGCGCCGTGGGCAATTTCGGATCGGGCTGGACCTGGCTGGTGAAGAAGGCCGACGGCAGCGTGGATATCGTGAATACAGCCAATGCCGGTACCGTGCTGACCACGGGTGACAAAGCCCTGCTGACCATCGATGTCTGGGAGCATGCCTACTACATCGATTATCGCAACGCACGACCGAAGTTCGTGGAAACTTTCCTCGGCAATCTGGCCAATTGGGATTTTGCGGCAAAAAACTTTGCCTGAACCTGCCGGTTGAGCAGAGAGTGAAAAAAAGCCCGGGGTGACCCGGGCTTTTTTTATTCAGCGTGGTGCAGGCATGCGTTCCAGCCCTTCGATTTTGGTGCCGGGCCCTATGCCGCGCTTGCGAAACCATCCCAGGTTCATTTCCAGGGCATAACGCGCAGGTTTTTTGGCGGCGTGGGAATCGCGGGTATGCGGCTGCATGTCTTCGATATTGATGATGATGCCGTCGTTGTCGATGAAGGCAACCGACAGCGGGATCCAGGTATTCATCATCCACATGCCGTGGTAGCTGACATTGGGGAACACGAAGATCATGCCGCGGTTTTCCGGCATCATGCGCCGGTGCATCAGTCCTTGCATGCGGTCGGCGTCGGTATGGGCGATTTCTGCGGTCAGCGTGTGTTTGTTGATGCTCAGTTCAGCCTGCGGCATCGCCGCCTGGGCGCTGCCGATAAATCCCGCAGCCAGGATGATCAGGATGTATTTCAGTAACAGTCGTTTCATGCAGGTGCTCCGGGGACAGTGCTGATCAGCCAGTCGGCGATGGCGTTGCGCAGGTCGGCGACGTCGCCGATTACGGGCAGCAGTTCCAGTGTCAGCGCCGGATGGGTGCTGCGGATTGCTGCGAGCAGTTTCGGCACGTCCTGTTTCAGGTGCCCGCCCTGCGCCATGAACAGCGGTGCGATATGGATGACCGAGTGGCCGTCGGCGACCATGGCGGTAATCGCGTCGGGCAACGATGGCGGCTGCAGTTCGAGGAATGCCAGTTTTACGGCCAGGTCTTTGCGGTCTGCGGCGATGCGCTCGCTGATGGCGCGAAAGGGTGCTGCCCATTCCGGGTCACGCGCGCCGTGCGCAAACAGGATCAGACCCGCAACGGGGAGACTCACGGCCTATCCCTTGCCCGTGCTGCCGAAACCGCCGGCGCCGCGGCTGGATGCGGTGAAATCATCAACGACATTAAAGGCGACATGCACGATGGGTACGACCACCAGTTGCGCCAGCCGTTCCAGCGGATTGATGGTGAATGCCGTGTTGCCACGGTTCCAGGTCGAGACGAACAACTGGCCCTGGTAATCGGAATCAATCAGTCCGACCAGATTGCCGAGCACGATGCCGTGTTTGTGGCCGAGGCCGGAGCGCGGCAGGATGATGGCGGCGAGTCCGGGGTCAGCGATGTGGATGGCCATGCCGGCGGGGATGAGCTCGGTCTGGCCGGGTTGCAGCGTCAGCGGCTGCTCGAGGCAGGCGCGCAGATCCAGTCCGGCAGATCCGGGCGTGGCGTATTGCGGCAACTGGTCGCGCAGTCGCGCGTCGAGAATTTTGACGTCTATGGATTTCATTGCGGATATCGGTGAGGGGAATAACGGTGAAAGGGGAAAGCGTAAAGGATAAAACCGCAACGGCAGGCCGGACCTGTATTACTTGCCGGACTTACGCTTTGATTTTGCGCACAGTTTCGCGACGTGCGAGATGATTTGTTGTGCGACGAGATCCTTGGCTGCGCGTGGCAGGCGGTGGGTGCCGGCATCATCGAACAGTGATACTTCGTTGTCATCAGCGCCGATGGCGTCCTGCGCGAGATTGGCAATCATCAGATTGATTTTTTTGCGGCGGCGTTTTTCATCGGCGTAGGTATCGAGGTTGCGGCTTTCAGCGGCGAAACCAACGCAGAACGGTGGTTTGGGGCGCGCGGCGACCCAGGCCAGGATGTCGGGATTCGGCACGAAGCTCAGGTTGAGTAGATCTTCGTCGGTTTTCTTGATCTTGTGTTTGCGCGGTGCACTGACGCGGTAATCAGCGACGGCAGCGACGCCGATGAAGATGTCGGCTTTGGCCGCATATTGTTTGACTGCATCGAACATTTCAGCGGCAGTCTGCACGCGTACTACCGTTGCACCGATCGGCGGGGCCAGGCTCACCGGTCCCGATACCAGAGTTACTTCGGCGCCGGCCGCGATCGCGGCGCGTGCCAGCGCATAACCCATCTTGCCGGAACTGCGGTTGGTGATGCCGCGCACAGCGTCTATCGGTTCAAAAGTGGGCCCCGCGGTCATCAACACGCGCTTGCCGGGCAGTGTTTTCGGCGCCAGAAACGCGTTGATGGCTTCGGCCAGATCATCGGCTTCGAGCATGCGGCCCATGCCGGTCTCGCCGCAGGCCTGGTCGCCGCTGTCGGGACCAAACAGGATCACGCCATCGTGATTGAGCTGCGCGACGTTGCGTTGCGTTGCCGGGTGTTCCCACATCTGGCGGTTCATTGCCGGTGCGACGAGCAGCGGACATTCGCGTGCCAGGCACAGCGTGGACAACAGATCGTCGGCGAAGCCGTTTGCGAGCTTGGCCATAAAATCCGCGGTGGCGGGCGCGACAACGATGGCGACCTTGTCGCGCGAGAGTTCGATATGCGGCATGCCGTTGGCGATCCGTCCGTCCCACATGTCGGTGTAAACCGGATTGCCGGACAGCGCCTGCAGGGTTGCCGGTGTGATGAAGCCGCAGGCGGCCTCGGTCATGACCACATGGACATCAAAGCCGCGTTCGCCCAGACGGCGTACGAGTTCCGCGGCCTTGTACGCGGCAACACCGCCGGTCAGGCCGAGCAGGATTTTCTTGTGTTCAATTTTGCTTGCAATATCAGGCACGTAGCGCTTCCCGGTGCGGGAGATGGCCAGTGTAACTGCAAACTCGGGGGCGGGTAAACCAAGCGTGAACTGAGGCGTTCAGTTAACAACCACCTGGAGTCTTCCAATCATGGCAATCACTGACTGGCCGCTAAACGAGCGTCCCCGCGAGAAACTGCTGGCCAAGGGGCCGCAGAGCCTGTCGGATGCCGAATTGGTCGCGATTTTTCTGCGCACCGGCATCAAGGGCAAAAGCGCAGTGGAGCTGGCGCGCAGCCAGCTGACGCGTTTCGGATCGCTGTCGGCACTGGCCAGTGCGGCGACTGAATCATTCTGCGCAGAACCAGGGCTGGGACCGGCGAAGTATGCACAACTGCAGGCGGCGCTGGAGATTGCGCGGCGCACGCTGCGCGAAAAGCTGGATGCTGGCGCCGCACTTTCTGCCCCCGGTACGGTGCGCGACTATCTGCGCCTGGTGTTGCACGGGCGGCCGCACGAAGTGTTTGTTGTCGTGTTCCTCGATGCTCAACATCGGGTGGTGGCATCCGAAGAATTGTTTCGTGGCACGCTGACTCAGACCAGTGTTTATCCGCGCGAAGTGGTCAAGCGCGCGCTGTATCACAATGCCGCGGCGGTGATTTTTGAGCAAAGCCACGCTTAATGCATATAAGTAATTGAAAATAATAATAAAAAATATATGTAATTCGCTCTTATACCCTCATTTATACCCACAACACGCATAATTTGAGATCGAACAGGCGCGGCGCTTCCTCCTAGACGTGCCGTCTACTCAGCCTTGCCGTCCATAGTTGCTGCCGGAGGGGTAAGCCCGCGGAATCACAACACACCCCCCATTATTCGGGGCCATCTCCACACTCGGCCCTATGCCGATTCTGCGTTGGCGGCGAGAAATCTTTTCTGTAGCGGGCATCTGCGGGTAGCAGGCATCTGACGATAGGGGGGGCATGTTCCCGCAGGCCGGGGTGCTAAATGAGGACTCTTCGGCGGCGGTATGCCATGCGTGCTTACGCAGCATCTGGGCAGCGGTCGGCACCCAACACCGCGCCGGCGGTGTCAGGGAGTCCGTCAAGGTCTGTCGTCTGCACGTCATTCGGCAGCATCCGGCGCACAGCTTCTTTGCTGTAGGTGTAGCAGACATTGTCGGCGGTGTAGTTAAACATCCGTGACAACTCTGCCCGGCGCTTCTCCGGCGTGTTGTAGCGTGAGCCGTCCGAAACGTGGCTCGTCACCAAGCCTTCGCACAGGCTCAGCATCTCGCTCTCCGGCTTGCCTAAGGCATTGGTCGTGATCGCAATCTGCATTGCGAGCTGGTGAAAGCCGGCATCTTCTGCGACTGACTCACCCGTCATAACCTTCAACAGGCTGGGCGGATACGCTCCCTTGAAGCGAGAAAGCAGCTCCTTGTCCTTGCTGGAGTCCTTCTTCCGCTTCGCCGCCGCTGTGATCTTCTGCTCAGCCTTCGCGTAGGTCACCGCGAGCTTCTGATTTCAGTGTCGGTGTCGGTGTCGGTGTCAGGGCCCGTCGCGGCAATGAACGCAGGGGTAATACGATGATGCTCATCATCACCCTTCTTCAGGGGGTGTTTGCGATGCACTGTCGTTTTTTGAATCGTTGCGTTACTGTCGGGTTTATCGGTTTTAATTGGTAAGCCACTTCAAAGGCTGGAAATGTAGTTCTAAGCGCACGGGGCTGGGGGATGGTTTCAGGAGGGGGTAAACCAATACGCGGTGCTGGGCATCCAGGAACACAGCTGCGAATACTTCATGCTCCCGGTCATGCAGGAGCAGGCGAAGGTAATCACGTACTGCACCCGGCGAGCTGAGCGCGTCGCCATGTTTGATGCGTGTTGAAAGAATTTCCTTTGCGGCTGCTACTATGCTGTCTGCTTCGCCGGACTGCGCGAGAAGTAGGGCTCTGGTTACTCGGCGATAGGCTCGCCTGTGTTGTGACATATGGACTCTCCAAATAAAAAGCCCCCGCAAGCGTGGCCTGCAAGGGCTGGATGAGGGTTTCTGAGATTAAATTTTATAGACGATCAGTAGTGTCCCAACGTTTTTCAGAGGAGAACGCCTTGAATCGGCGTAATTGTTGGCGCTGAATTGATCGAGGAGTTCGCAAGTAATTGATTTATGGGTGTTGTTTCGAACATGGCCAGACTCAGGATTTGTAGGATTTCATAGAGACTATGCGACAGCTTGAGCCGTTTCTTCACGATCGCGATCAGCACGTATGTGCAGACGGCGATCCAGATTTGCGTTTTCACGGCGTTCTCGCTGGTGCCGAGAAATGTCTTGATGCGCAGGTGCTACTTGATCCACTTGAAGAACAATTCCACCTGCCAGCGCTGCCGATACAATTGCGAGATCAGCTCGGGTTTCAAGGAAAATTGTTGGTCAGGAACGTAACGCGCTTGCCGGATTCCTCGTCCCGCACCACCACACGACGCAAAGTGGTTGGATAGTCTTTGCTCGAATAGAACACGGTGAGCACACCGGTCTGGTCGCACAGGATATTGGTGGTGTTGCGGTTGACCGGATGCGAGGAGCGTCGCTTGAACTTGGTATTGCTTTTGGCACGCGTGACAAAGAAGGCATGGCCCTGATGAATGGCGAACAATCGGCCGAAGTCCAGATACCCGCGATCGAGCAAGTAATACGCACCCGGTTCGATGATCAGCTCGTCCAGAACGTTGACCTCGTGGGTCTTGCCGTCGGTAATATGTATGAAGCTTGGGATGGCGCCCCGCAAATCCAGCAAGGTATGCAGCTTGATGTCGGCTTTGGCCGAACGGAACGGCGCCCATGGGTAGACCGACAGGCACAGGTCGATGGTGGTGGCGTCGAAGGCGTAAACCGCTGCATCCAGGGCTATTGCCAGCGGCTCCTCTGCATACAGAAGAGGCCGGGCAATGCCGATCAAGTGCTGCGCCAAGTACGCATACATCTGCCAAGGCCGTGTCGCGTTCGCGTTGGCCAGCGTGTTGCGCGAAATCGTCTTGCAGCGAAAGCCCATGTGGTACAGCCGCGCCGACTGCGCACGCAGATTGACCTCGATGTCGCGCAGCGACTCGCGCGCGGTCAACTGGGCGAAGGACATCGCGAAGAACTGATCGAGACAGGAGAATCCCTGGACCTTGTGATCGCCGCGATGCGCGGCCACACAGCGACGAAAGGTGCTCAGGGGAAAATGGGCCATCACCTGCGCGAACACGAGCATGCCTTGATGCATGGGAGCCTCCAGCGGAAGTCCGCAAAAAGCCCAAAGTCTGCGCTTCGACATTCAAATCGAGACCAGACAGACTTGCTCGTTTCATCCAATCATTCATTTACTTACCGCATTCCTTCGTGAAAACGTTGGGACACTACTGATAGACGATAGAAAGACGATAGAACTTGAATGCTTAGTTTTCCAGTGGCTGATCTGTTTGCTATTTAGCCGCCGCCACTCCCAAGGTGCAGCAGGAGTTGGATCACGCCAAAGCCCAGCTTTTTGTTCCTTGGCTACTTGCTCGGTCTGCTCCCACTCTTCGTGTGTTGAGCACAGTCACAAAGGGGTATAGTTATCCACAGCTGACTGGATTCAAGTCAGCAAAAGCCCTTGGTCAAGATTCAACCGGCGCCAACACCGTGATCGCCAACAGGATCACCTCGGATTTGCTGAGGTACCTGCAGAACAACGTTGACTCCCTGCCCAACTACGGCCAGCGCTGGCGAAATGGGCAACGCATTTCTAGCGCGTTTGTGGAATCGGCAGTCAATCAGATCATTGACAAGCGGATGTCCAAGTCACAGCAGATGCGTTGGGATCCGAAGAGCGCGCATCAACTCTTGCAGGTCCGGGTTCGTGTCATTGACGGGCCTGCTGCGTGATGACTTTGCGCGTTGGTATCCAGGCTTTCCGGCCAATGGGTCGTCCATGGTCGTTGTGGCTTGAAACCTTTGTGATCAGTCGCTTACCCCACCAAACGAAACACCCCCGAGTACGATCATATCTAATTTCATTTAACGAGAAATTGTAATGCTGTAATACGAAATTGTAATACTATTAGTACTCTAATTTCATTTAACGCGAAATTGTACTGCTATGTACTGCTAATATGCACTACTTTAATGGATATTTACTACAATAATAGAAAAGAGGAGGCACATGTCTGACGCGATCACGATTCTCATAGTGGACGACATGGAGGACTCCCGCTGGGCACTTTCTGCCTTCGTTCGAAAAGTGGGTTTTGTGCCGGTCCTGGCTCAGACGGGTAGAGACGCGCTGGCGACCCTGTCAACGCAGAGGGTTGATGCGGTGTTGCTCGATGTTCGCATGCGCGACCTGAATGGCCATGAGGTACTGCAGCAAATCCGCAAGCGGTACGACACCCCTGTGATCATGCTCACAGGCTACGGGAATGTTCGGGATGCGGCGTTGTCACTCAGGTGCGGCGCCAATGACTACTTAACCAAGCCTTACGACCACCAGATGCTCGAACGCAGCTTGCGGGGCGTACTGACGAACCATGTTTCGAAGCCGACGGCTCGGCTCGAACCCGAAACAGCAGAGACACTGGCGCGCCTGATCGAATCCATGGGGATGGGGACTAAAGCCCAGCGAGTTATTCATGCCATAAAACACGTCGCTCCGACAAATTTGACGGTCTTATTACATGGGGAAACGGGGACCGGAAAAGAACTTGTATCCCGGGCCATCCATGACCTCAGTTTACTGAGGAGCGGGCCGTTTATCGCACTGGACTGCGGCGCCATCCCTGAGTCCCTGATTGAGTCCGAGCTCTTTGGACATGAGAAAGTGGGCTGCTGCCGGTTTCAAGGACACTTTGTTAAGGTGTTCGATGAAACGGGAGATGTTTTATGGGTACGAGAAGGCGATTTAGCCAGGAATTCAAGTTTGAAGCGGTCAAACTGGTAAAGGATCGTGGTGTTTCCGTAGCGCAGGCTGCGCGCGATCTGGATGTGCATGAGAACGTTCTGCGCAAATGGGTTAGGACAAT